>WLWD01000653.1_pt1 | contig 95497 bp, 60 predicted proteins | sample 6712731 | NCBI WGS metagenome assembly WLWD01 (sample SAMN12718690, study PRJNA576275) | sponge metagenome | isolation source: marine sponge | host: Mycale hentscheli | place: New Zealand: South Island, Marlborough, Capsize Point | collected 2014-11-01
CCCCCCCCCCCCACACACACACACACACTCATTTACACTCACATAATAGTATGCAGTCTAAAGACTATCTGTGGTTCTGGTTATTAGCTACTTAACGAGACATTTTAAGTTCAATACATTACCAATTACAGCAGAAAAATAAAGACTATCTGTGGTTCTGGTTATTAGCTACTTAACGAGACATTTTAAGTTCAATACATTACCAATTACAGCAGAAAAATTTACTGAATAATCTTCGGTGACTAGGTACTATTTTAGAATCAGAAGTAAACAATGTCATGGCATAGGCATTGTTTTACTTCACTGAAATATCACCCATACACTGATGATTGCCATTGCAATATTATGGTTGAACCATAATATATATTAAAATATTTTTCATTACTAGTGAAAAGTGCTATATATTTGAAAGTAATAGCTAAGTTTATATTCAGTGAACTCACCACTACAAGAGTACAGTACCAGGACGAGCCACAGCTTCTCCATCCTCCTCACCGTCCCTCCGCTCAAGTTGTAGCATTTCACTGTAGCCAGGCTTAGAGTGTTATGTCCCCTTCACCTGTGGCACTTAATTGCGCAAACTAAGTACACATAACATTATGATTTACTGCTTACTAAAAACAACAAAATGCAGTCACAATAATTCCGGGACTAGTTTCTCCAGTCAAACTCCTAAGAAGACCTACTTAGCTATTTCGATATTCATACCAGACAAAATTTATAAGTAGCGGCGGGCCAGATATTACAAATTACACGACAATACCACTCAAAGCTAGCTAACTACATAGCTTACAAGTAAAGATCATGCATTTATAATTCAATGCTTGCAATCTCCAAACCCGAAATTTGCTCCCTGTATTACATTCACTATGCTGTAGAGTACACTCTGACCAAAACAGCTCACATTCGTCTAAATCTGTGCCTCTCACCACATTCCAAGCTAGTCTCGCGTGGCCGATCCCTTTCCCTTTTATTATCTGCTCGCGTTGGGGAGGATAAAAAGGAAAGGGGTCGGCCACCTGGGACTAATTACAAGCTAGTGGGATAAAAGGAGAAGAAATTTCTGCATCAGCTTTGATCTTATTTTTCCTAGTATAGCAAAGTGTATCCTCCACATTCCTCACTAATCAGGTAGCTGAGAAGACCTACCACCAGCTTTTTTACTCAGAAGATTCTGAAGAAGCTGTGCTTGCACATGTGAAATAATAAAAGCTATTGGTTGGGGAATAAAATTAAAATTAACAGACTGCATTAAACATATTTCACCACTATGATAAGCACGAAGAAAATGAATAAATAATAGGTTAGCTATATAGTAGACAAGTAAATGTAAATTGTAATACTTTTTTTTTAAGATTTCAAAATTCCCTTCTCCCCCCACCCCCAACTGCTCACTACTTTTTTACTTGATGTTATTTCCTTACATTCATGCATATATGTTTTAGGTGCATTGTGCTACTCTAATGTGGCTTAAGAGAATGTTAGAGGCAAAGTCTCAGCACAGTTTTGCACATGTTGAAAACCGTTTCTAACAATTTTTAATTAATTAGACAATAAAACTTGACTTTAATTATGTTTTTAGCTTAAAAAGCATGCAAATATGGCGGGAATTTATTCTTTGGTATAGTTACTTGGATGAAGGTAATAAATTAATATTAGCTATTCACAATTGCTTTTGTATTCTCTCTCTTTTGTAGGCTTTTTTAAAAATACATAATTAAAAATATTTGGTTGCCACCGGGAATCGAATCAAGGACCTCTTGTTCAATGCACATGTGCTCTGCCACTGAGCTACGACAACCAGCCAGCAAACAAACACCCCAATTCTGTATTTATGCTGTTAAGGGATACTGCTATGCTACAGTCTCGCTCTCAACAGATCAATGGAAATTCTCTTTTTTTTCCAAAGATTCATTTTATCTGTGGATTTTTTTACTCAGCTAATTTATCACTTCACAATTTCTTTCTCATCCTTCTTCTACTCATAATAAAACAATATGGAATTGTCATGAGTAGAAAATATTTTTGGTGTACTAACATGGGTCTATTAGCGAATCAATATAATCATATGAATCTAGAGCATTAGCTACTTTCACTTAAAAACAATATGTGAACTGATTGCTTGTTTATTCCGCTCTAATTAAGTCTTTCATAAAAATGGAGAAAAAATATGCTTGGATTCACCCCATTTCCAAACATTATCATGGAAAACCAAGCTCTATCTAAAGAACTGGCTCTCTGATCGTGGCAATGAAATGTATAATTTTGGAAAGCTGCATTGCTGGCATACATAGTAGCCACAATACTAAAAATCACATCTCCAGTATGTTATTATTTAATACACTAAATACACTAAATTGGCAATAGCTATATCGTGCTAGTGATTTTACTCATATTTTTTTCTGGAATATTGGTCCAAATTTAATTGCAGTGGAATGAAATTAAAAATTGCAATTTATTGAGTCCCTTGGTGCTAACAATGGTAAGCAATTGCTTTTATGATGATTTCATTTGAAATATACTATGGACCTGAGGTATGCTTGAAGCTTTCTGGCTGTGTCTGCTACTGTGCTGTCTTCAATGAAGAAAGATTGCAAATTCCCACTGCTGACAGAAAGCCAACAAGTGGTTTTGACAAGCTGACCATGAGAACACTTGTTGGCTAAAATTAACACTATATCTATACAGTATTCCCATGGGAACCTGGACTAAAAACGTCGGTTATTTAGTCCCACTATATTAGCCACTCTCTACCGCGTAGTACCGGAGCTCAAGAGTGAGGCAAGATCGCCTGCTGTTTAGCAGTGCAACAATAAGAGCCAGCGCACACTGAGATTATTAATTAAGTGAATGCTTCCGCTTCCTAAACGCAGTTCAGAGTTCACCAATTAGATTGCATGCCTGAGGTTGACTTGTATCACCACGAGTGACAATTGGTCAAGTTTAGCACTTTCGTATGTGTAGCTACACTCAGTAAAATATGGGGTTGTATATAGTCCGGTTGCCAAACACTGAATTTTGTGAGGGACCTGGAATTTTTGGACGCATAATTGTTTGTTGTGTATTTGAATTCTTTGAAGGGTCCAGATGGATAATCCACCTGGTGCCACTCCGTCACCCTTGGGGAATTTGAGAAATTCAAGATGGCCGACAATGGCCTCTGATGATAGAGTTCATCACTTTTCTGATTGTTTTTCAAATTTTTTTCTAATTTTTCAGATCTTAAAAATAATTTACATGTCAGATGAGCTAGAATCAATCATGCAGCATGTGGTTTGATGTCAGGCTTGCTCAAGCCTGCAAAACTTGAACCCTTTGATGTGTGTTTATGTGGTTTGTTGTTGTCCAGCTTGCACAAGCCTGCAGAACCTGAGCCCTAATTTGTTGTGTTGTGATAGTATATAAGACTGTGATAGTTGTAAGATGGTCAGACTTGAGTTGGATGAGCCATTTTTGTGTCTGGTTATTGTTGTCATCTTGTCTTCGAAACAAACTTGAACAAGTTCATTGGTCTATACACAAGCTAGCAGGAAGGCAGGTATGATTTAAGAATAAATACATTTTCTTAGACTTTGGATGCATGCTTTTATTTTGACCAAATAAGCATTATAATATCCTATTATTCTATCCAGAAGTAGAAGTAGCTGAAGGTGATGTCGAATTGTTTTTTTAAGTGTGGTAAGCAGTCAGAAAAGTTGATTACATCTGGAGCACCGAGGATCAGGAGCATTATTGCTGCCAGTCATCAGTGTGGTGACAACCTATATGAAAGTCTTCAATCCCACCTGGATGAAGATTCAACTTACACCATCGTGTGCCATAGAAGCTGTGTTTCCTCATACACTTAAAAAAACCACATACAGCGTCAGGTGGGTAGAGTGGGGCTAAAAGGTGAGCCACCACAAAAACGATTATGTCGTTCAGATTTATCTTCGTTTGATTTTAAATTGCACTGTATATTCTGTGGAGAAACATGCAATCTTAAATCTGACCCACGCAACCCATCCAGGTGGAGACCTGCCTATCTTTGTAAAACAGTAGGCCGTGGTACTGGATTATCCTTCAAAGACTCAATACTTGAAGTCTGCAATAGACGGAAAGATGCATGGGCAAACCAGGTTTAAGTAAGATTGCAAGGTGCAGTCAGTGATCTACATGCAACAGAAGCACGTTATCATGACAACTGTAGGAAGAACTTTATGCTCTTCAAAACTAAGCAAGTTTATAGCCATGCTTCCACAAGCACTGATTCGGCATTTGATAAGCTTGTGGAAGACATCACTAGTAACCACTTTTATGCGATATGGGCATGGACCCAATGGTTTTATAGGAATAACACTGAATGAGAAAGCTGTCCATAAATGGGCAATGAGTTTGCACATCTGCAGCAGATTGATGAAGGATGTGGCAGATTTGAAGGATTCCTCATCAGTGGAGATCACCTCCCACAAGGAGGAGTTAGCATCACGAGTCAAATATGATGAAAATGACAGGCAAGTCATTAGGGAAAAGTTGCAAACTTGCATCGATCCGTTGAACACAGCAAGTCATCTTGTGAACATAGTTACTGGGCATATATGTACGGATGAAGTAAATGTACATAACGCTATTGACCTGGGAAAATCCCAGATGAAAGAATATGAAGCTAGCTGGCCAGCGGGGTTCCACTAACCCCTCAAGAAGAAAGTTCGTACAATGAAAGAGAACAAGGAAAAAACAACAACAGTTGCTGCTGAGCAGTTTGACTCTGGACTGATATTTGCTAGGGCCCTAGCACTCATGAACTCTCGAGACATTAAGGTGGAATACATTCTTAGCTATGAACTAGCATCAGTTCCTACGTCAATGTTTGATGAAATAACTAGAAATCTGCGTATTGCCAAGTCAAAGTAATTGCTAAAGAACAAACTTCAGGTGGAACAATCAGCTCGTGCTACAGGACAACCAGATGCTATTGTCATGGATGGCTGTGCCATACTTTGGGTTGTGCATTGGCCTAGTAAGGGGAGCGTACAAGACCTGGTGACAAATGTTGTGAAACACATCACAAGTAAATTGAAAGGCAGCACTCAAGTACACATAATATTTGACCGCTATTGTGAATACAGTATTAAAAGTGGAACTAGATGCTCTCGTAAAGCACAGGTTTCTAGAGAGCATCAACTGTGTCTCAGCTCTCCTCTGCCTCCTCAAGACGTTGCTTTAACTGTTACAAAAATAAAATACAGCTCATTGATATGATTTGTGATGAACTTGTGTCTTCAGTAGCACTGCTAAATCTTCCCAAGTTTTGTAGTCACTGGAAAATCACCAATACCTACAGAGGTATGTAGTGGATTGCAAATCATAAGACCTGACCTGAAGACAATGCACGAAGAGGCAGACGTTATCATTCCTAACCAAGTAGTGTATCTGGCAAGCCTTGGATTGCACTATCAAAGTTATCAGTGACGACACAGATGTGTTTGTGCTATTAGTTCATTACTATGCTGACAAGAAATTGACATCAACGCTTGTCATGGAACCAACTAGTCAGGGACGCTCATCAGTTAACATTGGTTCTACAGTTGCCAAGCACCAAAGTATTGCCCTACAACTTCTTCCAGCTCATGCGTTGACTGGGTGTGACACTGTTGCATCTTACTTCGGCATTGGTAAAACGAAGGTTGTAAAAACTCTTGAGGCAGGAAATAGGTTGAACCACCTGGGTAACCCCATGGCCAGCCTAGAGGATGTCCTTTGTGAATCAGCAGCATTTGTTGCAGCATGCTATGGTCAGAAATGTCAACCTCATGAAACAATGACCGACATACGCGACAAAGTATGGGTTTCCAAAACTGGACGAAAAAGTGCTACTACCAAAACTTAAAACAATACCACCGACTAGTCAATCATTTAAGGAAAATACGAAGAGGGCTCACTTTCAGGCATGCATATGGAAAGCTGCTCTAGATGAGGAACCTCCAAACCTTGACCCATTGAAATTTGGATGGGTTAAGGATGACAGTAGTAAGTCACTCAGTGCAATTCCTCTACCACAGGATGTTCCTCTTGCACCACCAGAAGTACTCAAAACAATTCAGTGCACATGCAGCAGTGATCAGCCTTGCTCATCTCTCAGATGTGGATGTGCATCAGTTCAGCTTCCTTGCTCTCTGTTCTGCAAATATGGTGGGTCTGATAGGTGCTTTAATCTGATGACAAAACACAATATGGCAAACAATACTGTAGACGATGAGGAGCTAAGTGGAGATGACGATGATGAAGACGAGGAAGATACTTAAATATGCTACTGAATAGGAATCGCTGACATCCATTTACATTTTATAGCATAAAACTGTCACAGTCATTATTGATTCATGCATTATATCTGTTACTTTCTGAACATACACGTTTTAATTAAAATTATCCTCAACCTAGCAGCCATTTTGAATTTCTGTGGATGCATAAATAAAGTAGTTCACTAAAAACATGCAAAAGGTTCCATAGATGTGCATGCCACTTACTAAATTGCCAACTTTCAGAATTCTCTTTTATGTTAATTAATGCAATTGAATAACAATTGTTTTGGCGGCCATTTTGAATTTCTCAAATTCCTCAAGGATGTCAAGTTGGCACCCAGTGGAATATTAATCTAGACTACTTAAAGATTCAAAATCTGCCAAGAACAATTATGCGTCATGAAATTCTTGGTTCACCCCTGCTTCCACTAGACTAATACAGTCAGCATGTTTTAGCTGCGAGTGGGTCCTGGTGAATTGAACTTAGGTGAAAATTAGTTCCACTATGTATATCATTACAGTCAGCAGTTCCGGTAACACCAAAGATATAACAGTACGCAAATAGTGCCTATTTTAGTTGTGGTCGGAACAAAAATTACAAGTAAAGATGATAACTTACGCTATTCTAATCGCTGTAGCGTTGTCTTCTTTTAAAGCTGATGCGTTTAATGAAAAAATCCAGAATGGTCCATTAAATATTTTGATTATGACTGTTCCAGCAAGAGGGCATGTCAACCCTTTATTGAAGGTGTCAAAGGCTTTGTCCTCTCGAGGCCATAATGTCACATTCATGGTGGGAACAAACCAGGCCAGCTTTCCAAGCTTACAAAGTTTGATCACAAGCCACCATGCCCGTCCTTATCTCTTCCAAGTGGAGCAATTTTCATTCGTCAATTCTGCTAGCTTGCTCAATAAGTCTGGAATAATTACTGTAATGAGGAATAAGATGTTAGAATATTCAGAAAACCTTATTCAGCAATTTAACCAGACTGTGCAGGCTCAAAACTATGATCTCATTATAGGTAATGAATTTGTCATGGCACCTATGATGTGTATCAATTCTCAGTGGAATGTTCCAGTGGTTTTGATTGGATGTACTCTGCCAGTCTTCATAAGTGAGCAGCCTCAATGGCCATGGCCAGGACTGTTGCAAGGACACGTATCGGATAACTTGTCATTTTTTCAACGTCTTGTAAGTTTAGTAGAAGGAGTTGTCGTTAAGCATATACTCAACTACTTTTTGGCATATCCTCAATATTTGGCAATGTCCCCATTTTGCCCTTCAATAACCACAAAGCAGCTATATGAAGCACCTGGCATTTACTTACCCCATATTGTGCCTACGGTTATTGGATTTGAGTATTCTAGAACACTGACACCATTAACTAACTACGTAGGACCACATATTTCTGAGGATTTGGAGCCTTTATCTGAATATCCTGAGCTTAAAGATTGGATTGGTAAGAAGTCAGAGAGAAGTGTGGTGTATGTCAGTATGGGGTCTATCTATTCTTTAAATAAAGAAGCTGCTAGATCAATATTCAAAGGGGTTATGAAAACTCAATATAACTTACTTTGGTCATTAAAGAAACAAAATCACTGGTTTCTTGATGAATATGACATCGACAAAGAGAGAGTGTTTATTTCTGCTTGGACTCCTCAAGCAAGTGTCTTAGCATCTAAAACCATCCACTGTGCCATACTCCATGGCGGATTCAATGGCTTAAGTGAAGCTTTATGGAACGGTGTTCCAATTATTGGGCTCCCTCAAATGATGGAACAAGCTCAGACTGTGGGACGGTTATTTCACAACAAGCTAGGTCTTCAATTCAATTCAGATACTCTGACCGTAAATGATGTGGAACATGCTATACTGACATTGGAAAAAGACGAATATCGTGCAAATTTAAAAAAGCTGAAAACAATGTTCAAGTTAGCGGGTGGAATGAACAGAACCATGGAATTGTTGGAGTTTTATGGAAGAGAGGGATATTCTCATCTGATACCAGCACATGCCAAGTATAACTGGAGTTGGATAGAATTCTACAATGCTGACATATGGCTGGTTTGTACAGCTACAGCAATTCTTCTATTATTTGTAATTTATAAGTGTTTTAAATTATTAGCTAAAATGTTTAGCTGTAGTAAGAAGCTGAAGCTCCATTAGAATTAGCTTTCATGAATTCTTTATTCACCTTTAGTTTTTATTCAACATGCTCTCAATAAAGAACTTTTTATATAGCCATGTTGTCTTATGAACATAGAAACTGGTGATGATTGCTATTGGCAAATATATTTACTGTACATATATATAATTATTATATATATATATATAATACTTATTATATGAGTCACAGTGTGATATGGCAAAATATTTCATGAGCAGGCTAATTTATTTTCACGAGCCAGAGAGGCCGGTTGCTATAACTACAAGGGTAATGATCTTGCGCAGTACAGCGTGAAATAATAGCGTGAAATATCATGAGTTATTTCACGGGTCAACACCTATAAATATCATTGTGAAGATATCTAGGGTGGAATATATTATATATATATATATTATACATAAATAATATGTAATGCATGTATAATAGACACTCAGATATTTGGTTCTACATTATTTAATGCAGTTTGTTTCTACTTTACACGTTACTTATGTGGTCCATGAAATAGTTAAGTATTCCCTGCAGGGAATACTGTCCCCCCCCCCCCCCCCCCCCCCCATCCCCCTCCCCCCCGGACGGTGAATAGTGTCCCCTCCAGTGAATAATGTCCCTCCACTGCTCGAGTCAGACTGCTAACGCTAATGGTTTTATTTTTTTAATTTTTAATTACCTTTACCAACTAAATACTACGTTTGTTGGAGATGGGGAATTACGATCATAATTATGATTTTTTGTACTCTGGTATATACCCTGATTCGTTCACCAGGAACCAATTCAATAGTGATATTAAATAATAAAGTGTTAAGTTAGCTTGTGTTATAGTTAAAGTAATTATTTAGTAGCTACTTTAGAGTTATTGGGAAGAATAAAGATTTTTGACACTTTGGTATATATTCTATACCAAAAGCTTTTTTTGTGTTCAAAATAAGCCTCTCCACTTCCGGTAGCCATGTATTGACTCTATTTGCACAACTACAATTAATTATTTTTTCCAACTAACGACTTTAAGTAATGTCTGAATAATCATTGAAACTAACCTGTTCTTTCAAATGGGGCGTAAAAATAACTATAAGTGTTCAGTTTTTAATTCAAAACTTCAAAAGCAATGTGTGCATGTTCTCTTTATTAAACAGTACCTGTCTCTTTTGAAACAGGGTAGCTAAAATGAAACATGTTTTCTGCATCAATATCTGTTCAAACAAGACAAGTTATATATCTCACTTGTTCATCTCAACTTTGGTCCCCCTGAAGATATTCAAAATTTGGCCCCCCTGCTCTTATTAAAGATATTCAAAAGTTAAAAAGAGAATTTCAACACAGAGCCACCAAATTTATTCTTGAATTCTCATTCCCTCATCCTGACTTAAGCAATAATTCTTTTATCCTTCATATGCTACTTCAAAATTGTTGATGTCAATTTTCATGATTAATTCACTCAAACATCAAAGCGATTGTTTTAACATTTATCAATGTGAGCATCCAAAACACTAATACTAGATCTTCTCTTCTGATAAAATTACTTTAAAGCATATTTGAAGTTGTCAGAAACAAATCCCAAGTTTATGAAATAAATTGCCTCCTAAATTTTTCACAATTGATCAAGAAAATCAGGTCTATAATTATTCAAGTATTATGGTCTTACTTCAAATTCTTTATGATCCAGACAACCCATGCTTATGTCGCTATGTGTCCAATCATGTTTTAAGACTTCCATTTTCACATTCAACTACACTAGAGCTGAAACTTAACCATTTGTTCATTCATGTAGGTTAGCTACCTGGCCAGCAGAGCTTATATTTCAACACTGATGATCTTTTTTTTATTAGTTATTTTAGTCACTAAAAACCTTGAAACTATAGCAACAGTATTTTAATACCACAGTAAGATGAATAGTTATAACACAAAGTAGGCAGTTCAATACCTGATAATCTGCTCTTAATGATGACTTCATAGTGAATTCTTTCCATCTGTATAGGTGTGGTTAAGTTCTTTCACATGAAATGCTAACTGCTGACAGAAGAACAATCACCAGCTTATGAATTTCTGGAGTTCAGGAGGTGATAATTATTGAAGTGATTGATGACTTGCAAATAAAATTATGCTTGAATTTCTTAGTTTTAATTAGCTCACTACAAATTTATAGCCACAACCTTGAACAATTACCAAAATTATAGCCAGAGTAATTATTAAAAGTAAGACTAATTGATTTCAAAAACCTCTTAACTAGCTATAACCTAAACTTAACATTATTAGAAAGGTATTGCAGATTGTCAGAGTTATGCAGTTTTGAACAGAAGTAGCTAGCAGCTTGTGATTTTCTTTACACAAGTGATTAAGTTTGGCTTCGGTCAATATTAGTCATACCCTTCTTCAGGGTGAAACTGAGTACTCTCGAAGTCTCATAGTGTTTATTATTGCATTGAAGTACGTAGCACTATAATAATTGATGACAAAAATAGGACCCTTAGGAGTTACCCAGGAATTCTCACAGTGTTTATTATTACTTTAGGTTAGTGGGACATTACTCACTGTACGGGGACACTATTCACCAGTGAATAATGTCCTGGGGGACACTATTCACCGGTGAAAAATGTCCCTGGGGACAGTTTACAGGGGGGGACAAAATTCACTACTACACCGTTATATGTCATAATTAATTAGTCTTGATGTATAAGATCTTTAGTGTGTATATTTTTGATAAATATTGACTCATTTCCGTTGCTTACCAATAATTCATTATAGAGTAAAATATTCCACATCCATTCAATTTCATGCTATAAAATTATTTGTATTGCAACAAAAAGTGGAATCGACTTTTCTTTCAGCATGCCATAAAGATGGCAAAACAATCATATGACATGGTCATGACATGTGCTGCAATTACCTGAACAAGTTATCCCATCGGTAACGAGGTTGTCCCTGGGGACAGTTTACAGGGGGGGACAAAATTCACTACTACACCGTTATATGTCATAATTAATTAGTCTTGAGTGGCAACCCCATGTAATCAAGCAAGTGCTGTAGTTTTCTGATTGTGAACGTTACAATTCATTTCAAATTTTTTATACATTTGTTCTCATCAAACTTTCATTGTTCCTAACTTATACTTCCTGTAATAACTAAGCTAGCTTTGAATTATCATTCTGTGGTCATACAATTGAGGTTAAACTTACTTCCTTAGTTTGGGTAAAGTGGGTATACATACCTCATCGGTTTGTATATTTGCCAGAATGATTGCATTTGAATGATGCAGTATTGTCACACACCATATGTCAGATGGTGACATCTGCACATGTCTCAAAAACACTTAAATACAACAGCAAAGAAAACTACTCCCAACTTGCAATATGTTTAGCTGTCATAGGACAAAATTTATGTCATGTGTTGTAGTTTTTTTTACTTTTGGACATCATTCATTGTACTTTTAATGAGAAAAATGAAACAATTATAAATCACTGCCAGTCTCACTTAACTCTCCAAAAAGACAAGATAATGGCATATGATCAGATTATAAGAGAAATTCTCAACCCCACAAAAAGCATGGTGGTACTTGAACTTCGAATATGGCAGCTACTTGTTTCTGCTTCCTGAAATAGGCTCCTGTATGGTTGAGAACCAGTGTTGTTTTGGTTAACTAAAACTAAAACTAAAATTAATTTTAGTTACACCTAAAACATTTCTAAATTTCACATAGGATGATAATAACTAAAACTAAAACTAAAAGTCATAGAGCTTTAAAATTATTTTTTAATCAAAATAAAAAATATAGTTAACTATTTGTAGTGACATCTCTGAAAGAAGACGAATGACCAGTGGTAGTCCCAGGAAGCAAAACCCTTTACCCAATTGTTTCTTCGTAGCACTTGAAATTGTTTGGCTAAGGCAGACTGTTGGACAGCTGTTTGCGGTTGCTCGACTATCTAGCCCAGCCACCTCCCTTAGCACGTGCATTTAATCATTCAGTCTCCTGCTGTATTTGCTATCTGTTCAATAAGTAGAGACTGGCTACAGGGTAATAATAATTACTTAAAACAAACTAAATTATTGTAATCCTGTTAGAAAAACAAAACAACAACAACAACAACAAAAAAAAAAGCTAAAATGACAGCTAACAATAATGAGGGAGTGCAAAAACTAAATTGATGTCTGCATTTGAAAACAAAAACTATCTAAAATTGATGACTTGAATTTAAAAAAAATTGAATTCAAAAAACCAAAACTAAAACTAAAACAGGAGTTAGTAAATTTGAAAAACTAAAACTAAAACTAGAATTGAAACTAGTACATTGGAAAAACCAAAACTAAAACTCAAATTGTAGTCTTTGCTTGTGAAAAACTAAGACTAAAATTAATCTTGAAATATTTTTGTAAAAAAAACTATAACTAAAACTAAAATGTAAATGTTCAACCAAAACAACATCATTGAGAACAGAACTCTTCCATTTGCAATGAATCTGAGAAATCTAGCTGTTAATGTGTTTAATAAAGAATGAATTTTTGAGCAAGAAAATGTATACTACTCCTATACAGAAAATCAATTCATATAGTCATATATCAATTCAGTATGTGTAGCTGAATCCATTGGTACAATTTCATATGCCACTTTTTGCTGAGTTTTAGGTTCCATAGTAACAGTAGTTTCATTTGCAACATTTTGTTCAGCTTCAATAGGTTCTGATTCTTTTTTGATAATTGAATGATATGCTGCATTTGAAGAGGTCCGATATACAGCTGTTCCTTGATTTGCTGACAGGTTTTCTAGAGAAAATAATTCAAAATTTTTACTATCTGAACATTTTAGCTCGGTTAGTATCATTAGTAAACAAATTTTAGAATCAAATTTTTAATGATACACAAACTGAAACTTATTATTTATGGAGCTGAAATTATGTAAATTACATAATATATTTAGACTAGATTTTAGTAAGAAGTTTACCCATTTCTTCAGTGATGTGATGTTGAATGCCACCCTGTGATTCAGACTTAGACTTATTCTTCCACCGAATAGCAAACAGCACCACTACAGTAACAGCAGTAGCAGTGAGTATAGTAATTAACAATGCAACAATTACAATAGCTGCAATGACACCTCCACTGGTAGTTTTTCTCTCATCTGCCAATGAAGTAGTGCCATCAATAGCTGCAATGACACCTCCACTGGTAGTTCTTCTCTCATCTGCCAATAAAGTAGTGCCATCAGAAGGTGTTTTGGATGTAGATGCCGTTTGGGTACCGGTTAAGTTCTGATCAGTATCTGGCATTGGTGTTAGTGTAAAATACATGTATTTATAATTATAGCTAAACTTACTAAAATTTGTATCTACATTACATAAAGTACTTTTTATTATTAATTTCTTAATTAAGTGACAATGACTCAAATACGCTGCTGTACAATTTCCACTAGAATTGACCAAATTAATTCACGAGATGGAAATAGTTACTATTACAGTAGAAATTTCATGTTACGATAGGGGGCATTACCCATGGAAGCCAGTTCTACCTATACTGAGATTACTGCACCATGTTTAACAAAAAATTGGCCCAAAATAAAAAGTAGCATGAACCCTTAAATAGTTGTTTTGAATATGTTCATGCCTAATTCAGCAGTTAATTATCAGTAATCTAAACGTAATATTCCTAAATTTAAGAATTATTGGCTTGGGAATGTGAAGTACACAAAATGAGCTAATATTGAATTCATAACGTTTTTTTAACAGTTTTATGAACTGGTAAGTTAGTTAGCAACAAAAATTCATCAGCTAATATATGTGTATATATATAATATATATTCTATGCTAGATATCTTCACAGTGTTATTTTTATGTAGTGACTGTGAGAATTATGCAGGCTCATTATCCACTGATGCGCTACTAGTTATAGCAATTGGCCTAGCTTTCTCTTGGTTCTGTACAGATATCTTTCTCCAGTGAAACTTACCCAACCAGATAAGAATGGCTGCTAAAATATTATCAGCTGAGGGTGTGGGGAGCCCTTAGAGAATTTACAGCCAACTTTACACCATGAGTTACAACCCTATACAAACTACTGAAGTGTGAAGATATCTAGCATAGTATAACCACATATTACACTTGGCAGAGTGGTGTGGCAAGATATTCACTTTCGGGGCTTTATTTTTGCTCTTGCATCTGGCTCATGATAATAATAATATGATCAGGAATTATTTAAACATATCACAACCGTAATAAGTACTGTGTGTAATGCTGCCATATGTAAATTATAACTACAATTTGCTAGTTTTAAATCAATTAAAGATTAAATGGATCAGAAATTTATGTAAATTATAACAATAATTTGCTAGTTTTAAATCAATTGAAGATTTAATGGATTAAAAATTTATCCAAATATACCTCAGTAGCTAATCCTTTTCAATTGGCGTTTTTATTAAATATACATTTTTGATGTAGTTTAATGTAATTAAATGTAGTTAACGTAGAGTAGCAGACATACTGCATGGGGAGGGTGGGGCTGGGATAAGTAAGTGGGTTGATTGAGGGAAGTAGTATTGCAGGAAGTGTGTGGGAGGAAGTACGTATAGATCACGTGGGGGTAGCGTGAGGTATATCTAACACGTGTTAGTAATGCGCAGGTGAATAACGAGGTGCAGCTGCAATCGACTCACGGGCAGACGAGTGAGCACCTTAGGAAGTTATTTGATTTTGTATTTTACAATATCCTTTAAGATATACATGGCTTCACCTCCACCGCCTCCGCCTCCACCAGCTCCGTTCACTCAGGAGCAGCTGGCATGGTTATCGGACCATGGAGGCGACCTTCTAGGTTCCACCAGGGTAGTACCTCCCACTGGAGAGTTGGAAGATAGACCCCCTGGTGCTATGGCAGGCAACTCAGAGGAGCCGTCAACCCGTACAGGCACCGGTGAGTCTGGGCTTGTCCTCAAGTGGGGGTTAGGTCATAGCTGTGGCAAGTTAATTTTATGCCTGGTCTAGGTATTTCTCCTAATGATGCATTTGATATAAGGATGTACCCAGCCACATGCTGAGTGGTCCCTGGGATGCCTTACCTGTCTGCATGTTGACTGAACCTAGCACTGCCGTTGTACATATGATTGGCAGTTGTGCATTTCTTACGCTATCCGGCTCTTGCGAGTTGCTCTACCTGGCACACTTGCCCAGAATATGTGTTAGTCACTCAATCTGGCACGCTCGCCCTGAATATGCTTTAGTCACTCTATCTGGCACGCTTGCCCGAAATATGCTTTAGTCGCTCAGTCTGGCACGCTTGCCCTAAATATGCTTTAGTCGCTCAATCTGGCACGCTTGCCCTAAATATGCTTTAGTCGCTCAATCTGGCACGCTTGCCCTAAATATGCTTTAGTCGCTCTATCTGGCACGCTTGCCCGAAATATGCTTTAGTCGCTCAATCGGGCACACTTGCCGTAAATATACTTTAGTCGCTCAATCTGGCACGCTTGCCCTAAATATGCTCTAGTCGCTCAATCTGGCACGCTTGCCCTAAACATGCTTTAGTCACTCTATCTGGCACGCTTGCCCTAAATATGCTTAAGTCACTCTATCTGGCGCGCTTGCCCTAAATATGCTTTAGTCGCTCAATCTGGCACGCTTGCCCTAAATATGCTTTAGTCGCTCTATCTGGCACGCTTGCCCTAAATATGCTTAAGTCACTCTATCTGGCACGCTTGCCAAAATATGCTTTAGTCACTCTATCTGGCACGCTTGCCCTAAATATGCTTTAGTCGCCCTATCTGGCACGCTTGCCCTAAATATGCTTAAGTCACTCTATCTGGCGCGCTTGCCCTAAATATGCTTTAGTCGCTCTATCTGGCACGCTTGCCCTAAATATGCTTAAGTCACTCTATCTGGCGCGCTTGCCTAAATATGCTTTAGTCACTCTATCTGGCACGCTTGCCCTAAATATGCTTTAGTCGCCCTATCTGGCACGCTTGCCCTAAATATGCTTAAGTCACTCTATCTGGCGCGCTTGCCCTAATTATGCTTTAGTCGCTCAAGCTGGCACGCTAGCCCTAGAGTATGCTCTAGTCACCTGGCCCCTGCCGATGTGAGCATCGATTGAGTTTCGCTTACGGGGATGTGGTTTTATTACAGGTTCCATCCTGCCTGAGGCACATGGTGCGTTGGCGGACCTCTCAACCTTCGCTCCTACCATGGGGGTGGGGTCGCCCGGTCTTGATCTGCTGGCGTCAGCAGCCCTGGCGCCCGACAAGAGGGAGGGCAACGGGTCTCTATTGAAACCTGGCCCCTTTAATCCGGCCGCCTCGCTGGCGAAAAAGGTGACAAAGAGAATCCTTGACCTGGAGTATGTCGAGATGGCCGAGGTGACGGCTGATACCTTGCCAGAGTCTGTCTCAGGCCGGCCCCACCCACCCAGCCGGCCCCCGATTACTGACATTTCACAGTGGATCGAACGCTACTCGCTCATGGCCGCACTGGTGGCGGCGAGGTTCACTCACAAGGCTCCTGAACTCTTTGCCTATCAGGCGATGATAGTGAGGGCAGAGAGGAACTACGAGGCAGGTCGATGGGTTGCCTACGATCGCCAGTTCAGGCGGGAGGCACTTGCCAGGAGGGATTTGAACTGGTCTGTGCCGGACTCTCGCCTCTACAGTGAGGCCTTCACAGGCAGGGCAAGGTCAATCCCGAGATGCGGACATTGCCTCCAGGACGACCACCTCTCCCATCAGTGCCCACAGAATCCGAGCCAGCTCTGGATGCCGTGGCCAGTGGGGCCCATGGCGTGGCAGAAATCACTCAGTGGGCAAGGTCCAGCAAACACCCCAACCACCAGGCAGGCCAGTCGCTCTGGTGAGCTCTGTCGGCGTTTCAATGAGGGACGCTGCCGATTTGCATCCTGCAAGTTTGCTCACAGCTGCAGGACCTGTGGGGGATCGCACCCAGCCATTGCCTGCCCTCAAGGTGGCCAGCGCCCTCGCTCTCCTATTCGTGGCCCAGCAGCCCCTGTTAAAGGCTCGTGGCCTGCGATGAGGCGATGAAAGTTTTGCATAAACTTGGATCTATGAACCTTTATCTGAATTATGTGGTTGTTATGACTTGGATTTGAATTATCAATTAGAGAGTCATGGGAGGGTTAGTAACCTAGGTGGTTTATCTGGGGGTTGTGGTGACACTGGTCAGGGTATTGATAGTTAGGGTGGGGGGGTTTCATTATGGAAGGGCAAGCTGGGAGGGGTAGAAAGGGAGGGTTGGTTAAGTCTCCACCCAATTGGGTGTGACGGCCTGTCGAGGCCCCCTTAAAATCAGTCTTTATGTTTTGCAAATGTGTATGTACTGTTCGCTGGGTTGGGCTAAGTCATGCACTGACACTATGGCTGGTTCTTGTCCCATGTGTAGGCTGGGATGATTTATATCCGCGCACTGCTGATCTCCTCACTATGGACTTCTGCCGCCCCACTGACTGTCACACACATCAGGAGCTGATGGCAGTGAGTACCCTCCTGGATGCTGATGCCTGGGAGGCAGCCTTAGTTAATCACCCGGACAGGGCATACGTGGGGTACATCATTCGTGGCCTACTCGAAGGCTTCAGGACAGGGTTCCAGTGGGGAGCTCCGCTGCGATCGGCAACAGCTAACATGCCATCCACTGGGCTTCGGCCAAATGTGATTCGCGAGTACATCGCAAGGGAACTCAGCAAGGGGCGCATGATAGGTCCACTCCCATGCTCATGGAGGCCCATCGTGCACGTTAATAGAGTTGGTCTGGTGCCCAAGGGTCATGATTCTGGGAAATTCCGGTTGATCACGGATTTGTCGTTCCCGCATGGAGCTAGCACAAATGATGGTATCGACCCGGACTTGGTGTCACTGTCTTATATTTCAGTGGATGAGGTGGCAACAATTGTGCAGGAGTTGGGTAGGGGTGCGCTGCTAGCTAAGATGGATATTGAGGCAGCTTATAGACTTATCCCAGTCCATCCTCAAGATCGGGTACTACAGGGAATAGAGTGGGAAGGGAGAATCTATGTGGACCCTTGCTTGCCGTTTGGGCTGCGGTCAGCACCGAAAATATTTAATGCGGTGGCTGATGGCTTGTGTTGGTGCCTACGCCAGGCTGGTATCCAGTATGTTTTACACTACCTGGATGACTTCATCATCGTAGCCCCACCAGTGTCGGATGAGTGTGCACAAGCAGTGAAGATCCTAGAGGATACCTGTGCCAGACTTGGAGTCCCTTTGGCACCTGGGAAGAGTGAGGGGCCAGTGACATCGCTAGTGTTTCTGGGCATCTTGGTGGACACAGAAGCCGGTGAGCTGCGTCTCCCGGAGGGGAAACTTCAGAGGCTGAAGTCTCTCGTACACCAGTGGGGTGCTAAGAAGGCGTGCCGCCGAAAGGACCTGGAGTCTCTCGTTGGGATCCTAAACCACGCGTGCAAAGTGGTCAGATCAGGACGATCATTCTTGCGGAGACTTCTCGACCTGCTCCATCAGACAGATAATAGGTCTGATGGTCATTGTATGATCCGGCTTAGTAGCGCATGCCGAGGGGACATTGCATGGTGGAAGGAGTTTGCTCAGTGCTGGAATGGAGTGTCTTTTCTTCAAACACCCAGCTCGCTGCCGGTGGTGGTATGTACCACGGACGCCTCTGGCTCTTGGGGCTGCGGTGCCTGGCATAACTCCAGCTGGTTCCAGGTAGCTTGGGACAACCGGGCGGACCACTTATCGATTGCGGGGAAAGAGCTGGTGCCAATAATCTTGGCATGTGCAGCTTGGGGCGTGTCATGGCGGGCCTGGCGGGTGCGATGCAGGTGTGACAACCAGGTTGTGGTGTCCGCCCTCCGATCACGGTCCAGCAAGGACCGAGGGGTCATGCACCTTCTCAGGTGCCTTGTATTTGTAGAGGCTCGTTGTGGTTGTCACCTATATGGGGAATATATAGAAACGTATAACAATCATCTCGCGGATGATCTGTCACGGAATAATCTTGTTTCTTTTTTGTCAAAGGTCCCATCGGCCGAAGGACGACCAACACCCACGTCACCCCAGCTGCTCGACCTTCTCCTGAACCCGCAGGCCGACTGGGTGCCGGAGCGATGGCGCAGTCAGTTCGGCGCTATTTTCAGCAGGGATTGGCCCTATCCACCCGTAAGACCTATGAGGCTGCAATGAAGCGGTTTCATGGGTTTTGTGATCGCTATAACGTTGTGTCTCCCTTCCCAGTGACCGAAATGCTGCTTTGTAGTTTTGCCGCCTTCCTCGCAGATCAGGGTTTGCACCACAGACTGGTAAGGGATACCTGGCGGCCGTGAGGAATATGCAGATCTCTCTTGGCTTACCAGACCCTAGAGATCAGTCCTCCATGCCCATGCTGAGGAGAGTGCAAGCTGGGATTCAGCGGGTAAGGGCTATTTCTGGTCCCCCGTCACGCACTCGTCTACCAATCACAGCGACTGTATTGGGACAGATCAAGGTCCAGCTGATGGCAATGAGTCACCCGCACAAGGAGCTGATATGGGCGATAGCATGTACTGCTTTCTTTGGCTTCTTCAGGTTGGGAGAGCTGCTGCCAGCCTCGACCCAGATAGGGCAGGACACGGCAGTTGTCATGTGGCATGATGTGGCAGTCGATAGCCGGGATAATCCACGAATGATCCGCATTCATCTCAGGCGGTCGAAGTGCGACCAGTTTGGTGTGGGGGCGGACATTGTGTTGGGACGGACAGGTCTGTCGCTCTGCCCAGTCACAGCAGTGGTGCAGTACATTGCTGTTCGTGGCTCGGGACCTGGCATCTTTTTTCGACGACCGGACGTAAGTGTGGTGACGAAGGCATGGTTCACAGAACAGCTGCGCTCAGTACTGTCTGCGTGTGGCCTTCCCCAGCAGCTATATGCTGGTCATAGCTTCAGGATTGGCGCAGCTACCACAGCAGCAATGGTGGGTGTTGAGGATGCGACAATACAGACGTTAGGTCGATGGCAGAGTGCAGCATACCTGCAGTATGTGAGAATGCCGAGTGAGCAGCTGGCTAGACTGTCTACTGTCCTAGCAAAGAACTCTTAATCACAACACTCATGCTGAACTCTATAGTTTCTATACTTTCTCTTGTAATTATGTGTGTGTGTGTACGTATTAGTTGAGTTAAAGGTCAATTACTACCCTAACTATATTGCCTTGGGGGGATGGGCCGCTAGCGGCCCCCTTGGGGGATGTAAGTGACCCTGATTAGCAGCAAATAGAGCCGGGACTAACTGATAATTGCCACGTCATCAGGGTTCGTCACATCTCTCCCCCTCAAGGCTATTGGGGGGCTACGGCTGATGACACACCACTGCGGGGGCGTCACAGTCAGCCTTTACGTAAGCCCGGTCTGCCAAACCCTAGGTAAGATGAGCTAGAGGTAAGTATGTATTAATGGGCATCTAGATCTGCTGAGCGCAACGGAGTTAAATGTAGTTTAATGTAATTAAATGTAGTTAACGTAGAGTAGCAGACATACTGCATGGGGAGGGTGGGGCTGGGATAAGTAAGTGGGTTGATTGAGGGAAGTAGTATTGCAGGAAGTGTGTGGGAGGAAGTACGTATAGATCACGTGGGGGTAGCGTGAGGTATATCTAACACGTGTTAGTAATGCGCAGGTGAATAACGAGGTGCAGCTGCAATCGACTCACGGGCAGACGAGTGAGCACCTTAGGAAGTTATTTGATTCCCACCTCCACCCCAGCAATCCACCAGTAGGTGATATGTAGACCTACTGTCCACTTAAAAGAGAGACAGAGAGGAAATTATTAGCAGAGACCAACGTTTTATGTCACCAATACTTAGGTTATTGTATAATTGCCAGCATTCATATCAGTAATTACTTCCTGACATTTCTCCATCCTTTATGGATGTGATCCCGGGCTTAGGGGGGATGTAAGTGACCCTGATTAGCAGCAAATAGAGCCGGGACTAACTGATAATTGCCACGTCATCAGGGTTCGTCACATCTCTCCCCCTCAAGGCTATTGGGGGGCTACGGCTTATGACACACCACTGCGGGGGCGTCACAGTCAGCCTTTACGTAAGCCCGGTCTGCCAAACCCTAGGTAAGATGAGCTAGAGGTAAGTATGTATTAATGGGCATCTAGATCTGCTGAGCGCAATGGAGTTAACAAAAATTTATTCATTGAGCTTGTTTCTTTATTGTAGCTACTTAACTTTGTGACTTGGTGACTTGTTCCAAGCTCGATCTCACAGTGATACTTTTGTGTTAGAGACATCCCACTCACTAAAAAACATCTGTGCTATGGAGCACATACTATTTTGAAGTGAACTCCAGTTACTCACCATGTGTTTGAAAACCAATTTAATAAAGTGGATACTCTCATGAAGGGTATAGTTTCCAGTTAACAAACAGTTTACCTCGATAAAGAACAAACAGTATCAGTATAATTGGAGCGCAAAACCACATTTTGGCAAAGCAATTTTTAAACCTTTGTGGCGTGTGCACAAAGCAATGTACAGCGCATTAGAGTTGAATAAAATATTATGTGTGTGAAAGATTTGGCTAAAAAAAAAAAGAAAGAAAGAAAGATAAAGCAAGCAAGCAAGCAAGCAATGCCAAACAAACAGTAAAAGAATTGACTGTGTTTCTTCTCCCATTTGGATTGCAATTATTATGCTGTTTATCTATTAGATTCAGAGAGAGCAGAGAGCAGGTAAGTAGGAAGCCAGATCGTATTGGTGCGGCCATTATAACCACACCCACCTAACCACACACACTCGTTACAATAGAGTGGTTTTTCTATTAATTAACCAAAGAGTTTATTTCTATGCTCTGTGTATCTATTAAATTCAAGTGACACTTTAATCACACCAAAAACAGTCAGTACAAGCTATTATTTAATTACATTACAAAGCAAATGATTTTTATAACAATCAGTATGTTCATGACAAATAAATAATGTTAAATTGAAGTATAGCTATTATGTGGAGTGTATATATTGTATAGCTAATATATGGACATAATATAAAGCAAACAACACGAAAAACTTAAAAAACTGAATCTACCTTTTGTGGCCTTCATAGCTTTATTTTCTTCAAACTTTTTCAAGTATGTGTGGCAAATATCTAAATGGGAAGACTCCTAGTTGTGAAAAAATGGCCTTTTTGCAGACCAACACAAGACCTCCAAACTACAATTGCTTTTCCAAAAGATTGCTTTGGAATAATAAACGAAGGACCAGGCACGTTTGGAGTTTCCTAAAATCTGGCAGAAGCCATTTCAACCGCTTGATTTCGACAGAAGTTCGACAACGACCACGAGATCGGGTAAAGAGTAGAAAAAAACACGCTCCTTTTTGTTAAAATATTGGTGTGGTCATGGCCGTGTGGCCGCACCCATTCCAACATCCCTGGAGACAAAGGGATATCAAACAGCAACCAACAAAAGCTAATTACAAAAAAACTAAACTTAGGTTTTTGACTGAAATTGTCAGAATTCATTTTTTTAATCCTGTCACATGGTTGCCATTAGGAACTACATGCTATTCCAATGTACAACATTTTGAGCTTGTCAGTCCAAAACTTAGAGCTAGAATGAGTGCTTTAACATTTAATTATTCTTAAGTGCACTATAAACTAAACTATGTTGTTAAATGTAATAGGTAGCTGGCTTATGTCATTTTTATAAAGAAATTATTGATTAGTGAGCACAAGGAAGTGAAACACCACCAATAAATGCAAGCACATTGTTGATGTACACGTGCATTATGTGTGTATGCGTCGTGTGTGTGTATGTGACATTACTATGCATGTCACAGAACACTCACACTTGCATTGGTGATATACATGGTTAGCGAAGTAGGCTGTAAACTTTAAGTTAATCAATCTTCAATATTGTTTTATTTTGCCAATTTCTTTAAACAAAATAGCTTAATGAATCGTGAGAGCCACTGAAAGATGCCACTACTTCTCTTCAGCACTACATTAAATGGCGAGTGCACTTTGAATTCAGCATAATTTCAAAAGAAAATATACTTTGACATCAGTGTGTATTCAGCAAGGATTATAAGACATCTGTTTTAGAATGTTGCCAAACTTTCTTGGGGCTTCATGGAAACCATATGTGACCGGATTTGGGAAAATCCGCCTAAACGCGGCAAACAATTTTTTTCAGTATCCCCGGGTAAAGCCTTATGGTTCGATTTTTTTCGAAAAATTTTTTATGGCAGAAATGGATAGACACCAGTTAGCTCTAGCTTATGACGCAGTTGTAAGCTCTGGCGTGCTCTAGAACTCACACTAGGAGGCTAGAATATATTATATTTATAAAAAAATTTATGACTTCAGTTTTGGAAGTAATAAGATGAAATTTTCCAGGCAAGAAAAACCAATAGCTAATCTCTACACTAAGAATTCTCTTTCATATCTCATAGTCAAACTGCATGGATTGTGGGTCTGGCCTCCAATGAAGGAGAGAAGACTCAAAAGAAGAGAGAAGAGAAATGAACTTGTAGAACGGACAGTGGATGTTATTATTGTGTATGCATTTATATTGAGTAATTTTTGTATCATATAGTTAGCGTAGGTAGTGGACGTCATGCAATTTTTGTGACCGGATGTTTATATCTTTTGTGTCGGCACGTGCGTAGCCTTGAATAAATAGGCAAGCCACGCACATGTCAAATTAGTCTAGAATAGTTTCAAGAATAGTTTTAAACCGCTATTACTTGAGTCGCGATTGAGAGACGAGCTCCGGCCACCCTAGCGTTATAAAGGAGCCGGATTACTCGAGACGAGCAAGAGCCACTATCTGGATTCTGGTGGCAGCGACCCTCGAGCGGGACAGTCGGACCCTAGGAAGCCTCATCGCCACCTTGGCCAACGACCCGTTCCCCCACATGGATCACTTATATATACTATGAGAAATATGGAAAAATTAAACTCATTTATTTCATTTTGAACTTCATTTTGGTTACTTCACTTATCTTAGCAAAAAGAATCCATAATAGATTGTGTAATACAACATTATGCTTACTTACAAATGTTTCATTTTAATGTCAATAACAAACATAAGTATAAACAATATGCTTAACTTAAAAATAATTCATTAATCTAACTGATTTTTGTTAGCACAATAACGAGTAATCAGTCTCCAAGGAGTAGGATATGTTAAGAATTTACCGATTTTGAGTAAAAAAATTAAGTTTCTTACCAATATTGGCATAGAGATGAAGTCCTCCAGTAATTGAAGTAAATGAAATGAAAGAAGTTGTTACATTTGTACTTGGAGGATTCACTAATAATGTGTAGTCATATGTCCTCCCGACCATTGGTATAGAATTAGTCATAGGAAGTGCCACTCCCACAAAATCTCCCTCCATCACTATGAAATGGTTCTCTGGTTCTAGTTCGACTACTAGACAGTATATTGATGCTATAGTGTTTTGAGGTTGTAATGTAACTGCTATTGAACTCTCAGTTACCATAGTAACACTAGAGGACATGTTGTCATTCCTCCAGACTGCAAATGTGGCAGAATAAGTGTCAGAAAATGATAGTGAGTCAGTATAATAACAATAATTCCAAGAAGTCACTAATCCACTGCCTTGGGCAGGAAACTGGCTGTTAATTAAAATACCAGATGTTGGTATGGGAGTGGATGGGGCAGGATTATGTCCAATTCTGTATTCTGTAGTAGAATCTGTCAGAATAATAAAAAAACAACAACAACAAAATCATAAACACAATAATATTTGTGTTCTATAATTGTATGCAACTTACTTATTACTGCTTCCACAAGTAACAGGCTTCTGGTTCTACTATTTAAACTGACTAGATTTAATGAGTTTAGATCATCGTCTACGCAGTTATCACTAATTGAGGTAATTTGAAGAGCTTCATGCATGGAGAAGCTAGTGACTTTCAAAGAATCTGTACTGCCCTGATTTTTCATGCAAGCAGCTACAATGTCATTAGGCTTGATTTCAAATGTCGGATTTGCATCTATAGATCTGCATTCTCTTATTGGCAGATTACTTTCTTGGAATACAATGTGGCTACCCTCCACTCTGTCATATGTTGGCGTTCTTCCAATTTGTCTAAATACCATAAACTGTACTTCATTAGATCCTGTGCTACTTCTTTTGAAGCAGAATCTCCATTGTGTAATATTTCCATGGCATTGTGATGGAGATCTTATGTTAAGAAAGAGACCATCAAAGCTAGAATACATGTTTGAATCTTGGGGAGTTTTTCCAAATGTTGGACAGGAGCTTGGAGCAGTAATGGCTGTAAAAATTATTAATGTTTTTAAAAGACATTTAAATCTTATTTCCTATCTGACCCTTCATAAAAAAACTAGAATGAATCTTTTTCAATGAAACGGTCCAAGCAAAAGCAAAGATAATGTAAAAAATTGATCCCGAAAGATGTAGCAAACCACTTGATGTACATTAAATTGATGCTAGAATGCCTTGAAGCAGAAGTGAACTATGGAGCGGTAAGTATAAAAACAACAACAACAACAACAACAACAACAACAAGAACAACTATAACAACAGAAGTTCTCCATTATACACGGGTTTATCAGACTGAGCCACAGTCCAATCTCCATTTTTACTGGCATTCCCATCAATTGTAGCTACTGCGGTTTGGGGCTTTGAGCTATAGCCTACTCTAGTCCGGCGTAGCCAGACCCTTTATCGAATCGCTACGCTGACTAAGCCTACTCACCGTTTTCACAACTTCACTTTAATCTCGCCTTAATGTGGCATTCCCAGGTTTTGACGGATATTGCTTCCTTCAGGGTTGTCAGGACAGCTTGTTTTTTTTATATTTCTTTAGGTAAACTGTGAGTAGTTTCATGCATTCATAGTAGTGGACATTACACAACACCATTCCAAACACATACAACTTGTAGGTTTCAGGTTTCGGAAATGATTTCATGCATTCATAGTAGTGGACATTACACAACACCATTCCAAACACATACAACTTGTAGGTTTCAGGTTTCGGAAATGATTTCTTTGTCCTCGAAAATCTCCTCACTGATTCCTCACAGTTAATTACAAGCATTTAAGTATACATTTAAGTATACCTTCAAAGTTTATCGCTTCCCTAAACCATCACCCCTCCCCCCACTCCCCAAAATATACACAAAAAAACAACAACAACAAGAAAAAGCAAAAATAAACAAAGAAACAAAAACAACAAAAACACAATTTTATTCAATTTATTAAGTGCCCTTCAAAAGAGCTCATTACTCATGAGTCCACTAGATAAATAGATTAATCAGTGGCAATGCTATTATAGCAAAGGTAAATGGTAATTAACAAGGAATAGTATTATTAGTATCTTTTTTTGGCCTCTTGGATGAGGTAGAGAGAACTTTGGGATGATTATACTGTGTTATGACATCAGTAAAAAAAAAAAGTGCACACTTGATAAATAAATATATTGTAGTGGTTGAAAGGTTAATAATGGAAGAAGGTGGGAGTTGGTGGTGACATACAAATGCAATCTGTTTGCTATTGCTTATGTGCATGTGTGGGCAAGTAGCTGGGTGCATTGACTATCAATATGTGCACTTGATTGTGTATTCTCCACCTAGAAGCTTGCATTGCTCAAAAGGGATATGTATTTTGTAGGACATTGGGTTTATGATGACACCCTAATTATGTGGCTGAGAATACACTAGAAATGAATACATTCAAGTATAATAAGTGCTATTAAGTAGTCAAGCAAATGTAAATAATGAAAGTTAATAGAAACTTTTTGTGTAGAACTTAGAAAAAAAAATTCTCAGATCATACCAGTAGCCAAGGGGGGGGGGTTCAGTCGAACCCCCTTTAGAGTGACCGAAAGTAAATATTTTAGCCACAACCAGCATATAACTTGTGGAATATCATATTCTGTTTGATCTTGCTGAATCAGCCATGGAATTCTCTGCTGTTTCATACTCTGTATATGGACGGCCTAGTCTGTGTCCAAGTGACTTAATAAACATTCAGCTCCTTGGCTGCAAAATTTCGCTCTCATGTCGGCAAGAGTAAAGCTTACTACGTTACATTTATTCTTTATAAAGTGTAACGTATTTCACTTATTAATTAGTAAGATTAATAACATGGGTAAACGTGCTATTCGATAGTAATAGCACAAGAAATGGAATTTTGTCAACAGATTAGGACGGGAGCCATCGGATAGTATCCTGGAAAGTTAATCCTAAAATACACAGGTAGTGAGTGCACCATTATATTGTAGCTACACTATAAATGATAAAAAAAAGCTGGCCTACTATTAGCGGGTGATAGCACGGGTAACCTGTGCTATTAGGAATCAATAGCGCTCGTAAAGCTATTGAAATAGCACTCGGATTTGCCTCGTGTTATTTTAATCGCGTTGTTCGTGCTGAATAGCATGGTTACCCATGCTTACATAAGCTAATAATAGGCCAGCTTTATAAAAACTGCATGAGACTACTGTAAGTTAAAATCATTTACAGTGTGGATACAGTATATAGTGCAGTCACTATCTCTGTACTTCAGGATAAACTTTCTCTGGAACTTTGCTTTTAACCGATGGCTCCTAATCTGTTGAAAATTCCGTCTAATACGGGTAGAACTTCTGTGCTAAAGAATGACGTTGTCTCCAACTTGAAACTACTTGAACTGTACATTTCCAATACTAGAGCAGCACGCTTGCGCACTTACCTTTAAGCTACCGTGGTATTTCACTTTGCTCTCGAGCTATTTCAGCGATTTTTCCAATATATTTTTCAACGGGCAGTTTACATGCCGTACAATAAGTAACTTGTAGTACAAAAAAAGGCGTATTAATGCTGCACTGTTTATCAGCTCACTGTAGTGGTTAGAAGTCCTGTTACTCTAGAATAATACCGCTTTTCAACAGAGTTTAATGAACTTATAGTTTTGAAGTAAATACATGGAACAAATTATAAGCTTTAGTGCAGTTACCTTTTGTTTTTTGTTTTTAATATTATACAAGAATTAACGAGGAAACAAAAGTAGGTGTGGCTTTTTTCGTCTTCCAAAATAGAACCCCCCCATGTGAACTTCTGGCTAAGTGCCTGCAGATATGTAGTTTTAACCTTTAGAAGCAGGCAAATTTGCCAGGAATTGTATACATATACTTTGGTTTCCTGACAACATTCTATTTCACACAAATCATTTAGTAGAATGAATTAACACATAGTTATAATTATTGGCGAGCGAGCGAGACACTTACAGGGGTAAAAATGAAAAAAAATCGGGTATATGTTATATGTATATATGTATGTGGGATGGTACGTATGCCCCTTAAACGCACGCGCGTGGAACTTTTTTCTAATAAAAACACGGCTTTTTAGGCTTGACCAGTTTATTTTGAAACTACAGCATTAAGCAAGCCGTACTTTATACTTAAGCGCCAAAGTGTGAGAAAATTCCTGCGAAAACCCTTGCTTTTCAAGAAACAAAGAGTTGATTCGACCGGTTACTATGGCATTGAAGACCCTTTTCCAGACTTAATTTCAAAACTTCGCCGTTTTAGCGGGTACGGAGTGCCGATTGTTGGTTGTCAAGAGCCACATTGGTAGTCAGAATGCTGTAATATTAATGCTAAGGAAGCTACTACTACTCCAGGGAAGCTGAGGTAAGTACGTAACCATATTTGTTAGCTAAATATGCAAAAATAACTCTGGCCTTTCTTTTTTGTAGCTAAGAGCTTGTTGTCAACAGTGACTGGTATATTCAAATATATAGTCAGAATGGCTCAAATTTGGTTCTACAATAGTCACCACTGCTCAAGAAAATGAGGTAAGAAAGTAATTTTGTATTTGTGTGCTAAAATTGATTGTCTTTTCTTTTTGTAGCTGAGAGCTTGTTGTCAAGAATTCGAGGTAATTCAGATAGTCAAACTAACTTCAATTTGATACTGCAGAAGTTATCAACACTCAGGAAATTGAGGTAAGTAGTAATTCCATATTTGTTTCCAAAATTACAAATAATAACACCAGTTTATTTATTTATTTATTTTTTATTGTAGCTGAGAGCTTTTTCAAGAATTACTTGTAATTGAGATTATCAGAATGGCATATGTTTGACACAACAAAAGTTACCATTAATCAGGTAAGAGAGTGATTTTGTATTTGTTTGCTGAAATAATGTCATAACAGCTATTATAGTGTTTGCATGAACTAAGCTAAAACATAGTAACAATACTTAGTTGTATGTTACCTAACTATCAGGTTCGCTCGCCATTTGTGCTCAAGCACACCACTAGTTTATATATATGTATGGACGTATGTATGTCATTTTGTACTTTGACCCTCCGTATTTTTGTGTTCGCTCCGCGCTTGACCCCGTCCCAAACTTCACTAAACAGAATCCTCCGGTTTAGCGACCGTTACCCGTATCACCTTAGAAGTTGAATTGTTTACGGCTTTGAATTGTTTTGCGGGTGCAGACGTTAAAACTCAAAATCTTATGGGAGCTCCATTTCTATTCGAGTTAGTGGCGGTGGAAAGTTAATGCGCTATTTGTCACAGTTATAAGCCCTACTCAACAGTATTTACTTAAAAATGCATTGTCCACTAGAAGAAGGTAAGTCTTGCGTAGGTATGTTCAGTTGTGTGAAAGTATTGTGCGTTACAACTACTATATCACAAAGAAAATTTTATATAACGTGATTTGATTTTGTTGCTTCTTTTTCAATTCAAACTGTTGAGGGGAGCGGTTACTATGGCATTGAAACCCCTTTACCTCATACGTAATTGGCGAGCGAGCGTAGCGATCGAGACACTTACAGGGGTAACACAATCGAAAATCGGGGATGTTTGTTTATTTATTTATTGGCGAGCGAGCGTAGCGAGCGAGACAGTATTAGGGGTGGATAATGCAAAATCGGGTATATGTTATATATATATATGTATGTATGCATGTATGGATGGTACGTATGCTCTTAAAACGCGCGCGCGGGCAACTTTTTTCTCCTAAAAACACGGCTATTTAGGCTTGACTCCAGTTTATTCTGAAACTACAGCATTAAGCAAACCTTACTTTATACTTAAGCTCCAAAGTATGAGAAAATTCCCGCTAAAACGCTTGTTTTCAAGACACAAAAAGTTGATTCGACATGTTACTATGGCATTGAAGACCCTTTTCCAGACTTAATTTCAAAACTTCGCCGTTTTATGGGGGGATACGGAGTGCCGGTTGTTGGTTGTCAAAAGCCGTTGGTAGTCAGAATGCCGTAGTATTAATGCTATGGAAGCTACTACTTCTCGAGGGAAGCTGAGATAAGTACGCAATTCCATATTTGTTAGCTAAATATGCAAAATCAACTCTGGCCTTTCTTTTTTGTAGCTAAGAGCTAGTTAACAGTGACTGGTAAATTCAAATGGTCAGATTGGCTCAAATTTGGTACTACAAAAGTTACCACTGCTCAAGAAAATGAGGTAAGAAAGTAATTGTGTATTTGTGTGCTAAAATTGATTGTCTTTTGTTTTTGTAGGTGAGAGCTTGTTTGTAAAGAATTCAAGGTAATTCCGATGGTCAAAGTAACTTCAATTTAATACTACAGAAGTTATCAATACTCAAGAATGATGTAAGTAGTAATTCCATATTTGTTGGCTAAAATTACAAATAATAACACTGGTTTATTTTTTATCGTAGCTGAGAGCTTGTTCAAGAGTTACTGGTGATTGAGATTATCAGAATGGTTGATGTTTGATACTACAAAAGTTATCATTAATAAGGTAAGAGAGTGATTTTGTATTTGTTTGCTGAAATCAAATGTCATAACTGCTATTATAGTGTTTGCATGAAGTAAGCTAAAACATAGTAACATTTTATGTTACTTAACTATCAGGCTCGCTCGCCATTTGTGCTCAAGCACACCACTAGTTGGCGAGCGAGCGTAGCGAGCGAGACACTTACAGGGGTAACACAATCGAAAATCGGGGATGTTTATTTATTTATTTGTATATATGTATGGACGTATGTATGTCATTTTATACTTTGACCCTCGCGTTTTTGTGTTAGTTATGTGTTCGACCCCGTCCCAAATTGCACTAAACAGAATCCTCTGGTTTATCGATCAGTACCCGTATCACCCTAGAAATTGAATTGTTTACCGTTTTGAATTCTTTTGCGGGTGCAGTTAAAACTTGAAAACTTAAGGGATTTCCATTTCTATTCGAGTTAGTGGCGGTGGTAAGTCAATGCGCTCTTTGTCATGGTTATAAGCCGTGCGCAACAGTATTTACTTGAAAATACATTGTCCACTAGATTACCGCTAAGGTAAGTCTGTGTAGGTGCATGTCCAGTTGTGTCAAAGCATTGTGTGTTACTACTACTACTTAGCTAAAGAATATCACAAAGAAAACTTTGAAAAATAACGTGTATTGTTTTGTTGTTGTTTTTTTTCCTTCAATTCAAGCAGTTGCAGAGAGTTGTTACTATGGCACTGAAATCCCTTTACAGTGTATGCGAAATTTAAAAACTGGACCTTAGTTTCAGTAGCTTCAGTGTTAGAAGTCAAAATCATTCATATAAAAATAGTATAGTCTTTAGGCTCGCTCGCCATTTGTGCTCAAGCACACCACTAGTTCAGCGAAGCGAGCGAAGCGAGCGGAGCTGACTCTCTAATGAGTTCGCGATATATATATATATTTAGGTCTAGAAATTGTTTTTGTTCTTGCGTGGGCGTACGTGTGTACCCTTTCTCCTACGCGCTTGCGCGGGCCGGGTAACCTTCTTAGCAACATTTTGTTTTGTTTACCCGCTGTACGAAGTAGCGATGCCCAGTAGACAAAACGTTCCCTTTATCTTACGCGCTTGCGCGGGCCGGGTAACCTTCTTAGCAACATTTTGTTTTGTTTACCCGCCGTACGAAGTAGCGATGCCCATTAGACATAACGTTAGAAACGCTCGGTCAAGAGCTTTGAGGGCGTTAGGAACTCCAGAAGAAAAAATAGTAAGGAGAGAGATAAGAAATGAAAAGGACAGGGCAAGGAGGAGGAGAGCTAAAACGAAACATAAACAGGTAGCAAAGTAAAGAATCTTTCTTTTTGAAAAGCCATTAAATGTTCCTAATTTATTTATTAGACTATTCCTGAGGATTACTGTACCAATCAACTTTATACAGCTGTAGACTCAACTACTCTTGAAGACACTGAAAATGCAGCCACACCATCTGAACAAGAAGCTAATATCCCCACTACTTTTTGTACTGCAAGAGGAAGGAAAAGACATCTATCAGAGGACATCCATTCTCATATACACCCAAAGCAGCAAAAAAAGTTGCAGAAAATATAACTCAAACAATTTCGATACCGCAAAGCCTTTCAGCTTATCAGCAACGAATGCAAGAGGTAAATATAAAATAAAATATATACTTCAATAAGTTAATACGAGACATATTTTCGTTTAGGAAACCATTATGCAGAGAGCAACGTCTACAACTAATGTCACAAAAACAGCAAGTCACACATTTGTTTGAAAGTGATAGTGAAAGAGATCACAGGCTCCACTGTTTGTCCACTAACCAACTGTTGAGAACAGCAAATGAATCTTCATTACAAAATTCCTCTAGATTAGAGCAGTTGTCAACTAACCAACAGCAGAGATTGGCTGATGAAACACCACTTCAACGGGAGACTAGATTGTCTCAAGTTAGGGGGAACAGGTGAAGACAACATCCCCAGGTTCCATTGCACCATATTATTCCAGCATTTGATGATCCTCAAGTTCACACAGCAATGCGTAATTTTCATGCTAAAATCTCATCAATTACTATCCCAGTCTGCATAACGTGTATGGAGAAATTTCCAGGCACCAAAATGAAATTTAAGTCATTGGAATGTTGTCGATGTAGCCGGGATAAACATATCCCTAAGCTCTATTCAGCTCAAAATAACATGCATCCTGGAAACATTCCTCCACTTGCAGGTTAAATTTAATGTAAAACTATAAAAATTAACCTAACTCTATTATCAAACTATGTAGTCTAAGATCTACATCCATTTAACATACTCTGCTCTCCCTCTGAATATGTTATAGTACCCAAACAAACTCTTTTATTTTTTATTTTTATTAAACCACAAAGTTTACATCAGCTATAACTGTAATGATGTATGACATTTTTAATTAAATAGCGGTATATTCTGTCTAAAACACCAGCCAATAACTTTGATGGTAAAATAATTCATTATTCTTATATTATCACAAATAATATAACATTTAAACTTTATTATATAAAGCAATACTATGTAGCTGATTACGAATTACATTAATAAAATAAATAATAAAATAATTCATTACTCTTGTTTTACCACAAAAAGTATAACATTTAAATTTTATTATACATAGCCTAAATTTTATAACCTTCATCATACAGTGGTATAGAATAGAAGCACCAATGAATCTATATGAAACAACAGACAGACATAACATTAACAACATCAAAATAAATAACTGTATCTATAGCTGCAATAACAGGGAACATGCATCGCTCGCTTCGCTATTTTGCGCTATTCGAGCGCACCACTAGTATATATATATATGTATGTATGTATGGATGGTACGTATGCTCTTTAAATGCGCGCGCTTCTAATTACGTAAGTTAGGTAAAGCGTTCACAGTTCCAGTTTTTTCAATTAACGAGCGCGGAGTATCCTGCTGCAGACGCAACATTGTTTCAACCAAAAAGTTTACAGCTACTCTCTTCTTGAAACAATTGTGAAGTCTTTGTCAAGCTGCGCTTCTTTGCCACTGCTTTCGAAAGTCTGGGATCAGAGACTTTAGATTCTCTGATGCTAACTGAGAATGGAAAGGGTTACACTGTGCACTACAGTTAGATGTAATTCTGTCCTATTTTTCTGTATAAAGAGTCTGCTCGCTCGCCATGCATTTGCGCTATTCGAGCGCACCACTAGTTTATATATATGTTTGGACGTATGTATGTCATTTTGTACTTTGACCCTCGCGTTTTTGTGTTATTTATGTGGTCGACCCCGTCCCAAATTCCACTAAACAGAATCCTCTGGTTTATTGATCAGCACCAGTATCACCCTAGAAATTGAATTGTTTACCGTTTTGAATTCTTTTGCGGGTGCAGTTCAAACTTGAAAACTTAAGGGACTTCCATTTCTATTCGAGTTAGTGGCGGTGGTAAGTCAATGCTCTCTTTGTCATGGTTATAAGCCCTGGCAACAGTATTTACTTGAAAATACATTGTCCACTAGCTGCGAAGGTAAGTCTGTGCAGGTGCATGTCCAGTTGTGTCAAAGCATTGTGTGTTACAACCACTACCTAGCTAAAGAATATCACAAAGAAAACTTGTAAATAACTTGCATTGTTTTGCTGTTGTTTTTTTCCTTCAATTCAAGCAGTTGTTACTATGGCACTGAAATCCCTCTACCGTGTATGCGAAATTAAAAAAGTGGACCTTATTTTCAGTAGCTTCAGTGTTAGAAGTCAAAATCATTCTATAAAAATAGTATAGTCTTTAGGCTCGCTCGCCATTTGTGCTCAAGCACATCACTAGTTATTTGTATATATGTATGGAGTACGTAAGGCATTTTTGTACTTTGACCCTCGCGTTTTTGTGTTAGTTTGGTTGTCAACCCCGTTCCAAACTTCACTAAACAGAATCCTCTGTTTGTCGATCAGTACCCGTATCAACCTAGAAATTGAATTGTTTACCTTTTAGAATTATTTTGCGTGTGCAGTTAAAACTTGAAAACTTAAGGGACTTCCATTTCTATTCGAGTTAGTGGCGGTGGTAAGTCAATGCGCTCTTTGTCATGGTTATAAGCCGTGCGCAACAGCATTTACTTGAAAATACATTGTCCACTAGACTACTGCGAAGGTAAGTCTGTGTAGGTGCATGTCCAGTTGTGTCAAAGCATTGTGTGTCACAACCACTACTTAGCTAAAGAATATCACAAATAAAACTTTTAAATAACGTGTATTGTTTTGTTGTTAGTTTTTTCCTTCAATTCAAGCAGTTGCAGAGAGTTAGTTGTTACTATGGCACTGAAATCCCTTTACCCTGTATGCTAAATAAACAAACTGGACCTTATTTTCAGTAGCTTTAGTGTTAGAAGTCAAAATCATTCATATAAAAAATTATATTATAGTCTTTAGGCTCGCTCGCCATTTGTGCTCAAGCACATCACTAGTTTAAAAACTCTACTTTATTGGCGAGCGAGCGTAGCGAGCGAGACACCTACAGGGGTAACACAATCGAGAATCGGGGATGTTTGTGATTTGTATATTATGTATGGACGTACGTAAGGCATTTTTGTACTTAGACCCTCGCGTTTTTGTGTTAGTTCGGTTGTCGACCCCGTCCCAAACTTCACTAAACAGAATCCTCTGTTTATCGATCAGTACCCGTATCACCCTAGAAATTGAATTGTTTACCTTTTTGAATTCTTTTACTGGTGCAGTTAAAACTTGAAGACTTACAGGACTTCCATTTCTATTCGAGTTAGTGGCGGTGGTAAGTTAATGCGCTCTTTGTCATGGTTATAAGCCGTGCGCAAAAGTATTTACTTGAAAATACATTGTCCACTATACTACTGCGAAGGTAAGTCTGTATAACACAGGTGCATGTCCAATTGTGTCAAAGCATTGTGTGTTACAACCACTACTTAGCTAAAGAATATCACAAAGAAAACTTTTAAATAACGTGTATTGTTTTGTTGATGTTTTTTTCCTTCAATTCAAACAGTTACAGAGAGTTGTTACTATGGCACTGAAATCCCTTTACCGTGTATGCGAGATTTAAAAACTGGACCTTCTTTTCAGTAGCTTCAGTGTTAGAAGTCAAAATCATTCATATAAAAATAGTATAGTCTTTAGGCTCGCTCGCCATTTGTGCTCAAGCACATCACTAGTTTTAATAGCTTGAGTGTTGGTTGTTAAAATCAAATTTAACAATAGTGTAGTTTAAGGCTCGCTGGCCATTTGTGCTCAAGCACACCACTAGTTTAGATATATGTATGGACGTACGTATGTCATTTTGTACTTTGACCCTCGCGCTTTTGTGTTAGTTATGTGGTCGACCCCGTCCCAAATTGCACTAAACAGAATCCTCTGGTTCATCGATCAGTACCCGTATCACCCTAGAAATTGAATTGTTTACCGTTTTGAATTCTTTTGCGGGTGCAGCTCAAACTTGAAAACTTAAGGGACTTCCATTTCTATTCGAGTTAGTGGCGGTGGTAAGTCAATGCGCTCTTTGTCATGGTTATAAGCCCTGGCAACAGTATTTACTTGAAAATACATTGTCCACTATACTACTGCAAGGTAAGTCTGTGTAGGTGCATGTCCAGTTGTGTCAAAGCATTGTGTGTTACAGCCACCACTTAGCTAAAGAATATCACAAAGAAAACTTTTAAATAACGTGTATTGTTTTGTTGTTGTTTTTTTCCTTCCAAGCAGTTGCAGAGAGTTGTTACTATGGCACTGAAATCCGTTTACCCTGTATGCTAAATTTAAAAACTGGACCTTATTTTCAGTAACTTCAGTGTTAGAAGTCAAAATCATTCATATAAAAATAGTATAGTCTTTAGGCTCGCTCGCCATTTGTGACCGGATTTGTGAAAACCCGGCTAAACGCGGCATCTAAAGTTTTCTAATTTATTCTACAGTAGGCTGCACGGGGCCTTGGGATGCCTTCCTCCTAATTTGGAAGCTGTAGCACAAGCCGTCTTCGCCCTACGCACTACAACACTTCAGTATTTTTGCTAAACTTATTATTGCAGATTTCTAAAAAACGCCCGGTAAAGGCGTTGCTGAGGTCAGGGGGCGTGCCTTGTGTCCGTATACTATTACTGCGTGTCTCCGGGACACTATGGAATAAATCGGTTACAGGCGGATTGAAAGAAGTCTAAAAGGCTTAACCGATTACACGCGAATGACGCAAATATGCGTCAATTAAGAAAAATCGATAACCGCGGAGGACGCACAAATGCGTCAAAAATGCGTCTTCGCGTCCATTTCGCCCTACAGCTTTGTGGAGTCAAGGAAGCCACCGATCACAATTGCAGACGATTCTATATTGTTGTAAGTATATTTTAGGCTTATAAAATACATAGACTGCCATAAGAAAATGTTGAGTAAATTTTGTCACAACAATAAGACTTCTTTCTGATAAAGTATAAATTGAAAATATATTTCATAAAATAATAAAGGTAACAGAATAATTTTTTAGAACCCAATATTACTTTAGCTATAACTGCTCATGATAAAACAAGTAGAAAGCTATCTTGGCAAGTGGAACACTGGCACTTCAGCATCCTAGTGATGAAGACGTTATTCTTGACCTGGCACAGCATGGCAGTGACAAGGATGGCAGTGACCAGAATGGCAGCAACTCTGATGGTAGTGACGAGGAGTTTGATGACAGCAAGAATGACTTCAGTACTGATGGGTGTAGTGACTGCAGCAGTCACTAGATGGTCAAGGACTCTGACGAGAGAACGGAATTGATGATTCTGAAAGGTAGCGATTTCTACAGGAATTTTAACCACATTCTTTATAACAATAAGTAAAAATAAATATTGTTATACAACAGGTGAGACTGCAGGGAGCCCTCTGACATATACTTCTAGTATGCTATGACCAGTTGCACTTGATAGTAAGATCACTAACTATTCTGTCAACAATGCAGCCTACCAGCACATCAAAAGTAAATACACCTTGGAGTACCAAACTGAATACACTAAAATATTCTATCATTTATTTGTGATGTACCTGTTTTCATGCACAAAAGCCATAAAAAGCTTCTCTGTTCACAAAATTTATAACAGATTGCTCAGTTCAAAATAAAACACACCCTAAATAAATATCAACAAATTCTTCCTGAATGTAAGACAGATGCGTGCAAAAACACTTTCTCTTACCTCTATGATCAAGTAGCAAACTGCGTCAGCCATGAAACCATACTTCCAACCTTACTAGTGTGCTTACTAAGAGCCTCAGTGTGATGCCATAAATGTTTTTGCCAAACGGTGCGAGTACTTTGTTATTTTTAAGTCGGGAACAGCTCCTTAGCGTCGAATTTATGCTTTCCCAATAGCCTAGAGCGTACTCTATCGTTCGATAATACTGTCCCCGAGGCAATCTTCAAACGTTCGTCTTCTTTCTCTCGCTTAGTGTCACCCTCCCACAAAGCAATCAATCCTCTGTGTCTCGCGTGCGCCCGTGACCGCATTACGTAAGGCGCAATTAAAATTTTTATTCGCGCGTAATCGGTTAATGCAGGGCTCCTTAAGAAACTATGATGACGAGAATTGCGTGAGTACGTGAATTATGTAGAATAGCAAGTGAATTAGTTAGCTACATTTTTTCCAGGCTGTTAGTGAAAAGCCCGCCAATAATTTCTTAGCAACTCTCCGTACACGAGTCCAACCGGCTAGTGTTTCTAGCCTCCTAGTGTGAGTTCTAGAGCACGCCAGAGCTTACAGCTGCGTCATAAGCTAGAGCTAACTGGTGTCTATCCATTTCTGCCATAAAAATATTTCGAAAAAAATCGACCCATAAGGCTTTACCCGGTGATACTGAAAAAAATTGTTTGCCGCGTTTAGGCGGATTTTCCCAAATCCGGTCACATTTGTGCTCAAGCACATCACTTGTTTATATTATGTTTGGACGTATGTATGTCATTTTGTACTTTGACCCTCCGTATTTTTGTGTTCACTCGGCGTTCGATCCCGTCCCAAACTTCACTAAACAGAAATCTCTGGTTTAGCGACCATTACCAGTATCACCTTAGAAATTGAATTGTTTACCGCTTTGAATTGTTTTGCGGGTGCAGTTAAAACCCAAAAACTTATGGGAGCTCCATTTCTATTCGAGTTAGTGGCGGTGGTAAGTTAATACGCTATTTGTCACAGTTATATAAGCCCTGCTCAACAGTATTTACTTGAAAATGCATTGTCCACTAGACGAACTACGAAGGTAAGTCTTGCGTAGGTATGTTCAGTTGTGTGAAAGTATTGTGCTTGTTGCTTCTTTTTCAATTCAAACAGTGCGGGGAGCAGTTACTATGGAATTTAAACCCCTTTACCGCATTAACTTAATTTAAAAACTCCCAACTTTATTTTAGTAGCTTGAGTGTTAGTTGTTAAAATCAATCGTAAGCACACCACTAGTTATATAATTATACTAGTGGTGTGCTTGAGCACAAATGGGAGCGAGCCTTAAACTACACTATTGTTAAATGATTGATTTTAACAACTAACACACAAGCTACTAAAATAAAGTCGAGTTTTTAAGTTACGTATGCGGTAAAGGGGATTCAATGCCATAGTAAACGCTCCCCGCAACTGTTTGAATTGAAAAGGAAGCAACAAAATCAAGTCACGTTATTTAAAGTTTTCTTTGTGACATTCTTAATAGTAGTTGTAACGCACAATACTTTCACACAACTGAACATACCTACGCAACTTACCTTCGTGGTTCGTCTAGTGGATAACTGTGACAAATAGCGACTAACTCGAATAGAAATGGAGCTCCCATAAGTTTTTGCGTTTTAACTGCACCCGCAAAAGAATTTAAAGCGGTAAACAATTCAATTTCTAAGGTGATACGGGTAATGGTAGCTAAACCGGAGGATTCTGTTTAGTGAAGTTTGGGACGGGGTCGAACGCGGACCAAACTTCACTAAACAGAATACATTACATTAACTACTTATAATATTCTATACCTACACTTTATTTTGCTTAGCCCTTTAACTTGCTCCACTGGACTTCAATAGGAACCACTGTCTAGTTGGTCAGCAAGCGAAGTGAACGAAACACTATCAGGGATTACACAATTGAAAATCGTGGGTTTATAGCAATGTGCTTGAGCAAAAATTGTGAGCAGGCCTAAACTATACTATTGTTAAATGATTGATTTTAGCTTCTATCACTCAAGCTACTAAGTACAGGTATGGTTTTTTAAATTACGTATATACAGTAAAGATACTAGTGATGTGCTTGAGCACAAATGGCAAGCGAGCCTGTGCACAACCTAAAGTTCAAAAGAATCTAGCAGTCCATTTCCAAAACTATAAGTAAAGTAGCCCTTGTGACCATTCTTTAGTTAACAATAATACAGAACTATTCTACTTACCTCAACTTTAGGAGCATACTGGTATTTTCTGTAGTCTCTATTATTGCATTCTGACTATCTGATTACCAGTTGCTTTTGACAACAAGCACTCACAGCTACTATAAACAGCCGAGTTTTAGAAATTACACAAGTGACCACTAAGTGAGTAATTTATACCCTTTTTCCTGAATGACTTCAAAATACGCATATTTCTAAGAAATTTTGGGTATAATTATGTATAAAGTATTATATTTTTATATAGTTTAAAAATGTTCAGCTATATTTATATCAGAGCTACATTAACTAACTTATAATATTCTATAGCTATACCTTTTCTTTTGCCTAGCCCTTTAGCTTGCTCCGCTGTCTTCAATGGGAATCACGTGCTAGTTGGCCAGCGAGCGAAGTGAGCGAGACACTATCAGGGGTACCACAATTGAAAATCGGGGATATTTGTTTTCTATAGTGATGTGCTTGAGCACAAAATGTGAGCGGGCCTGAAACTAGACTATAAACAGCCGAGTATTTGAAATTACATCTGGTGAAGGGTCGCAATACCATGGTAACCTTTCACAATAACATTTTTTGTGACTTGAAAAAACAAGAAGTTCTAAATAATTACCACATAGTGTCGAGTCTAACAGTAAGTTTTTAATGCCCAAGTGTGTCTTGTGGCATTCAGAAACAACTTAATACAAAGAAGTAAACAACGAAATTAGCAGTTGACCATAAATAAAAACAGAACTATTCTCTTAGTGGTGGCTTCTTTATAAGTCATTCTGACTACCAGAGGGTCTTGACAACCAACACGCGGCACTTAGAAGCTCCAAAAACGGTGAGTTTTATTAGCGCATATACGGTAAAGAGGATTCAATGCCATAGTAGCCAAAGCAACAAAAACAACAACAAAAAACAAGTCACATTATTTAAATGTTTGTGATATTCTTTAGCTAAGTAGTAGTTGTAATGCACAATACTTCCACACAACTGAACACACCTGCACAAGACTTAGCTTTGTGGTTACTCTAGTGGACAATAAATTATTATGTAAATAAAACAATTCAATTTCTAGTATGGTACTGGTAATGATCAATAAACCAAAGGATTCTGTTTAGTGAAGTTTGGGACGGGGTCGAACTACGAGCTAACACAAAAATATGTGAGGGTCAAAGTACAAAATGACATACATTATGTCCACACATAAACAGATATCCTTTAATTTAACACCACTGTATAGTGTCTCGCTCGCTTGGCTCACTCGCCAATTAATTATTGCTGCACAAGTTACTTTCATGTAAAGTCTAATTGCCATTAAATTTTCAAGTAAATACTGTTGTGTAGGGCTTACAACTATGACAAATAGCACATTAACTTACCACTGCCTGCACTAACTAGAACAGTATTGAAACTCTGGTAAGTTTTTAAGTTTTAACTGTACCCGCAAATGAATTCAAAATGGTAAACAATTCAATTTCTAGGATGATACTGGTAATGATTGATAAACTGGAGGATTCCGTTTAGTGAAGTTTGGGATGGGTCGACCACCAAAATAGCGCAATAAATTGGCAGGGTCAAAGTACAAAAATGACATATAATTGTGACCGTCTACAGGAAAACCAGGCACAACGCGGCACCCTTCGAAAAATTTTTTTTTGCACTTACAGAGTTGTCGGCGTTCAGATATTAAGCTCTCCAAGTTTTATCGCCGTAGCTTCAGTCGTTCCCGCTATAATAGACCTAACCGTTCCCTTCCATCGGCTTGAAACAATACATTTTTAAGAAATCGATTGATCTTTTCTCGATATTTACGCACGCCGCGTTGTGCCCGGTTTTCCCGTAGACGGTCACATATGGTGAAACATGTAATTATCGAGCGAGCGAGATACTTTTAGTGGTGGATAATGCAAAATCCGGTATATGTATATATGTGTGTATGGATTGTATGTAGGCCCCTTAAATGTGCATGCGGGTTCCCTAAAACCATGGCTTTTTAGGCTTGACCCTAGTTTCTTCTTCTTTGTATCCTCTCTGACAATCAGAATTACCAGTAGCTTTTGACAACAAACACTCATAGCTACTAAAAAAGGTCGAGTTAAAAAAAAAAATGCCTGGTATAGTTTTTCAATACCATAATAACCAACTGCCATAACATTTTTTGACTTGAAAAAACAAGAAATTCTAAAGAATTTCTGCACAATGTTGAGTCTAACAGTAAGTTTTTAAAATCTAAGTGCATCTTGTGTCATTCTGAAACAACCTAATATGAAGGGGTAATCTAAATTTCCTTGAATGATAGCTATAGGATCTCTAAACCAAAAGAATCTGTTTAGTGGAGGTATGGGAAGGGGTAGACCGCGAAGAAAACACAAAAATGTGAGGGTCAAAGTACAAAATGACATACATATGTCCACACATATATAAACTAGTGGCGTGCTTGGCAAAAATGGCGAGTGAGCTTGCCTTGTTAGGTTGCACAAAACTACAATATTGTTATATGATGTAGCTATTTTACCTGAAGAAGCTTTTATTTCATGATGACAAAAATGAATTCTATACATATAGCAATTGACCATTAATTACAGCAAATCTACTTTTTTACCTTAAATTCTTGAGTAGTGATAAGTCAGTAGTATCAAATTTAAGCCATTCTGGCTATTTCTATTACCAGGTGTGGCATTGTGTCTTCAAAATCTGATCCCCCAATGTCAACTTCTGGCTACGGGCCTGGCTTATGTGTCAGTAACGAAGGTGGTGACTAACAGTATGCATATACATGAATGATTCATGAGCTCAAACAGTTTGGTAAAGCATCATCATTACATGAATGGGTACAGTGTCATCTTATTTAGTAGAAAGTGATTAATTGTAACTAAAAAGCGGATGTAATAGCCGAGGGAAGACGGCATCGTTTACACAAAAGAGAAGGCAAAAGAAGATAATTGTAACTAATAAGCCGGTGGAATCGGTGAGGTAAGGTGGCATTAGTTTAAAAAAGAATGGAAGAGAAGGCAAAAAGAGGAGCGATTAATTTACCTAAAAAGCAGTGCAATCGAGGAGTATAGGTAGTGTCAGTTTTGAGAAGGAATGTGAAGGCAAAAGTTTTGCAAAGCTATATTCCACAATTGTGACAGTAGGACAGAGAAATTCTGAAGCAGGAGAGTCTCCATACTCAAGAAGAATGAGCTGAAGAAAGGAAAGGTGGGGGACAAGAAAAAAAAGACATAGTTTAGAAAAAAAAAGAACAGGAGAGGAAAACTTATGCAATCTTAAGCGTCACTGTGTGGCGGGGTACTTGCTAGTGTATTATAATGTTGTTTCAATGCTTCAGTTTTATGAAATGAAGTGGTTTTTCAATATATTATACTAAATAATAGTTGCCAATTATTCTATTTAGTCAAAATACTCCTGGTCTCTTACAAACAGTTCCTGGTGGATCCAACCCTGTTTATAGAATAATGCAATAATTCCACTACTATTGATGGCAAAATACGCTATTAGCAGTTGATGATTATATTAACAATCCTTTTCAACTCCACATTACCTTCCTCTGTGATTGATAACAATGAAATACAATCATGCATTGGCTCAAACGATTATGCTTACGAAGTAGACATATCAGTCAGTGGGTACAATCTGTCCCAGTTTTTCAACTATGCTAAATTCTTTGGAATGTCTTTTTTTTACCCTATATACTATCATGACAAGCATATCTAGCTGACTTTGCCTGAGTGTTTGCCAACATTTGGTATTGTAAAGATCCTGTCCCTTCCCCTCTTACACATAAATATTATTATACTTACACACATAATAATTAAAAGAAAAACTAGCTGTGATAGTTATTACTGAGCAAATAGTTCTCTACATTGCCCAACTATATAATAACTATTATAAATTAATAATGTCGTAGATTTTCATTGATATTTCTACTAAATTCAATATTTTTAGCTTAGCTTGTAGCATTAAAATTTTATATAATATTCACAAAACGTTTTGGCTCAGTAAGCCTTCTTCAGTTGTGAGGTGAGAAGGCATACTGAGCTGAAACGTTTTGTGAATATTATATAAAAATTTTAATGCTACTACTAAGCTAAAAATATTGAATTACTATTACAAATTAGTGAACTCACCATTGCCTGAGAACAGTGCTAAGAGGAGGATCCACAGTCCCATCTCCATATTTACTGGCCTCCCCCTCAATTGTATTTGCCACTGCTTGTGACTGTGAGTTTAGCCTTCTCACCGTTTTCACAACCTCTCTTGATTGCACAAGATCCTATGACGGTAATTGCTACTCTCAGGCTTGTCACCGCGGTTTGTTACCGCAGCTTGTTTTATTTTTTATTTTTTTTATTTTATTGCTTTTGAACGGTTAGCTACTACTTGTAGGTTCGCAAATGATTTCTTTGTTGGAGAAATTAGCTCCCTAATAATTACCCTCAGCGCGCATGCGCGAGATGGTTATAGTAGTCGTCGTCCTGTCTGTCTGTTTGTCTGTCTGTCTGTCTGTCACGCTCTGATTTTAGAGAATACTGACAATTTACAGTTTGATATTTAGGTATGAACTTATTCAGGACAAAGATTTAAGACCTTTTATTGTGCTACATTTTTTAATTTCGGTCTTATCGTTGAGAAAACATTGTGTACATGTCTTCTTCATAGTGTGAAATATTGTAGTATCTGAACTAAATGATGTTGGGAAAGATTGGGGTGGGTAGAGATCCCCTTTCTTCTTAAGTTTCTACAACTAAACTTTTTTCTATAATCTGACATACCCAAGATTCAGTCCAGCCCGGTTTTCTTGAGAAATTTTAAACTGTGTATTTCATCCTTGAAAATATTGTGATGGTGCTACATGAAGAATTATACTGTATCGCAGTAGTAGCAAATGTTGTTAAATATAGGAACTGAAACTTACTGCTGCTAAAATATTCATTTAAATGCCTGTGAGATGGCAAGGTGGACCAAGGGATTTCCTATAGTAATACAGACACTATGTAAAATAATAAATACACTAAGTGAACAAAACAAACCCTGTTTTATCTATATAACATATGTACATATTTTACTACTTTCTGTATGAGCCAGAGTACTAAGGCTATTGGGCAAATATTTGAAAAGCACACATAGTATTGTCACAAGTAGAAGGAGGGTTATAATACAGAAGGTTGAAGAGTAAGTGGACTACCATAGTGAGGATGAGGCAGAGCCAAGACTTCCTATTATTATTGCTGATTTCATAACAAAGTCAAGTAACATTATAAATATTATTTTGAACAGCTATAGGTCGTAAATTGATAAAAATAAAAGTCATCAATTCTGTTAGCTAGCTACCATTAACCACCAATTTGTTTAGTCATCTCAATGCTCTTTGAAAGGGTGTTCTTTTTTTTTTTTGTATTTGGTTTTTCTTCCGTGCTGGAATTGTATACCGTATTGTTTTTAATTTTAATATCTTTGTTAACATAGCTGGATCTTGGTCTTCCAGCTATCACCTGACCTTTACCTTTAGATCCATACTTTCTTCTTCCGGTTGCAGTTGCTTGCTCACCTATTCACTTTCCCCACTGTCTAACTCTACTAGATAGGCTTGAAGTTATTTTTCTGTGAGTACGAGAAGTATGCATGACTGATGATAATTGTCCAGTAGTTTTCATAGAGTTAAACTGTTGTACAAATTTCATTATTCCAGAAATTAGTTGTGGGTCGTTACAATCAAGATGAGTTTTCAAGTTTTATGGACTTAGTTCTTCTTTATGTTGCCAGTATCATGACTGGAAGTTTGCAGCTTCTGTGAAGTATTTAAGGAATAGTGTGCGTGCATTTTTAATCTAGTATCATGTCACTCATCACTGTGTGTGTACATTCTCCTCTTAATTAAAGTTATTTATTATCTTTTAAACCTAGCCTTAGGGTGGGTAAAGGTGCACCATAAGTAGTCTAAAAGAGGATACAGATTCTGGTGGCAGCAACTACTTGCTGTCCCTAGTGTGAGTGTTTGACGGAGACTGTGACAACAGCCCTAGCCAGACGCACACTCTTCAGTGGCAGAAATCCATAGTTTTCCTTCATGTAAACTAGAATAAAACTCAATATTTTTACTAGCTTTATTGCCAAGTGCCATGTCCTGACGAAGATGGATGAAGGGTAGGAATGAAATAGACTGATGCTATGTTATAGTGATTTACTACTGCTGCCAGGTGAGAACATGGTCTCCATTTTTGCCAATGTCACATGAACAAGTTCCTATTTCCATGTCCACTCCGTAAGATACTTTAGAATCTTTAGATGAAGTGACAAGAAACATCTTCTTATTGACATCCAAGACAGTAATAGAAGATTTGTCAATCTTATAAGCTAACAGAGTCTTATATTTAGCAGAAATGAAATTGTCAAACCTGTTGTGTGATATGCTTAAGAGCTTCTCTTTATGTACTTCTCAAAACTTTTTGTTATAAATTGAAACATTTGAACCAAATTATTAGCTTTGATTCTAATATTAACTCCATAATTATTTAATTCCTGCTTCTGACAAATTGTTTGTATTATTCCCCCTGGTCATAATATTATTTCTGTAATGTATTGCCCATTGCTGTCTCCGTTGCCAATGATTCTTTATATGGGTCTGAAAATTAGGATAAGAAGCCACTTTTTTCATTTTATAGTAAAGCAGAGTGTACATTATTTGGCTTTGATTCTGTTATACTAACTCTTTTACTTTACTAATTTGCATAGTACAGTGCTCATTTTTATTTTATTTTTTACTGTCATGCAGCTACGTCCAGTTTGACTGTAAGTCAAATATTTCGTTGCAAGTAAACATTTTGTTGGAATATCTCGTAGCGACAGTGGTTTCAATAATGCAGAACAACAACAACAATAATGGCTGGTTCACACTTGGGTAGGAGTTGGTCGTATACAAGTGACAAACTCTAGAAAAGAAACAACAAGCACTCTTTCAGTACCCTGTAAGGAGAGCTACAAAACAGACCCTTTCCTTCCTCCCCGCCCACCAATATAGGGAAGGAAAAGGGTCAGCGACACCAGACTAGTATAATATAGTGGAAGCAGGTAAATTTTATATATGTATTGTTTGATTAATTTCCTAACAGCATTCTATTTCACAAAAACATATTATATTGGTAGAATGAATCAATAACAATAATATACAATACATATTGTATTATATTATACATATTATATAAAATATATATATATATATATAATATAGCTATTAGCTATGGTAGAAAAATATAGATTTTTTTTTTTGGTTTGCTATCTAAATATATATTACTACAATAGCTACACATTTTATTTGAAATAACTCTAAAGTGCATTTAGCACACAGCAGCAAAAGCTGTCTTCTTAGCTGATTCAGGAAACTGTATTAAACATTATAATTTCCTTCAACCAAGAAATTTCTTTCAAGATTAATAATCATTTAAAAAAATGTAAATGGAGATCAACAAAAAGCAGTAGCAACAACAACAACAACAACAAAATAAAAACAGCTGAATTTTCACATAAACAAAAAGAATCCGATTTATTGATTATGTGTAAGTTGACTGTAGTTCTCTGTAAGTTGACTTTCCCATATCAAGGTCTCCTCCTAGGCGAAGGAAGTCTGGATTGGCAGCCAAATCACTGCTTGGAATTTCTAATGTATCTTCTGTTTTTGTCAAGGTTATTACAAGGTCGTCAAAACTAGGTCTGCTGCTGGCATTGGTATGCCTTTGAATATAGGAAACACAATAAGTATAAACATAAAATAATAATAATCGGCGAGCGAGCGTAGCGAGCGAGACACTTACAGGGGTAAAAATGAAAAAATCGGGGATGTTTGTTTATTTATTGGCGAGCGAGCGAAGCGAGCGAGACACTATCAGGGGTAACTCAATCGAGATTTCGCTATATTTATTTATTTATCTGTTTATGGGGTACGTGAGACCTCTGTTTTAGCCCGCGCTTCTAATTACGTAAGTTAGGTAAAGCGTTCACAGTTCCAGTATTTTTCAATTAACGAGCGCGGAGAATCCTGCTGCACTGCCTTACGCAACTCTGTTTCAACCAAAACGTTTATAGCTACTCTCTTCTTGAAATAATTGTGAAGTCTTTGTCAAGCTGCGCTTCTTTGCCACTGCTTTCTAAGTTTATTCAGGTAATTCTGTTATTGTTAACTCAGCTAAGAGCTTGTTGTCAACAGTGACTGGTAAATTCAAATAGTCAGAATGACTCAAATTTGGTACTACGGAAGTTACTACTGCTCAAGAAAATAAGGTAAGAAAGTAATTTTGTATTTGTGTGCTAAAATTGATTGTCTTTTGTTTATGTAGCTGAGAGCTTGTTGTCAAGAATTCGAGGTAATTCAGATGGTCAAAGTAACTTCAATTTGATATTACAGAAGTTATCAATACTCAAGAATGAGGTAAGTAGTAATTCCATATTTGTTGGCTAAAATTACAAATAATAACACTGTTTTATTTTTTATCGTAGCTGAGAGCTTTGTTCAAGAGTCACTGGTGATTGAGATTATCAGAATGGTTGATGTTTGATACTACAAAAGTTACCATTAATCAGGTAAGAGAGTGATTTTGTATTTGTTTGCTGAAATCTAATGTCATAACTGCTATTATAGTGTTTGCATGAAGTAAGCTAAAAAGAGTAACATTTTATGTTACCTAACTATCAGGCTCGCTCGCCATTTGTGCTCAAGCACACCACTAGTTTATTTAGATATATGTTTGGACGTATGTATGTCATTTTGTACTTTGACCCTCCGTATTTTTGTGTTCGCTCGGCGTTCGACCCCGTCCCAAACTTCACTAAACAGAATCCTCTGGTTTAGCGACCATTACCCGTATCACCTTAGAAATTGAATTGTTTACCGCTTTGAATTGTTTTGCGGGTGCTGGGAGCTCCATTTCTATTCGAGTTAGTGGCGGTGGTAAGTTAATACACTATTTGTCACAGTTATAGCACTACTCAACAGCATTTACTTGACAATTCAATGTCCACTAGACGAACCACGAAGGTAAGTCTTGCGTAGGTATGTTCAGTTGTTGTGTGAAAGTATTGTGCGTTACAACTACTATTAAGAATATCACAAAGAAAAATTTAAATAACGTGACTTGATTTTGTTGCTTCTTTTTCAATTCAAACAGTTGAGGGGAGTGGTTACTATGGCATTGAATCCCCTTTTCCGTATATGCGTAATTTAGCAACTCAACTTTATTTTAGTAGTTTGAGTAACAACAATTCAAACAGTTGAGGGGAGTGGTTACTATGGCATTGAATCCCCTTTTCCGTATATGCGTAATTTAGCAACTCAACTTTATTTTAGTAGTTTGAGTAACAACAGTGTAGCAGAGCCTCCAAGTAGACGCATTTTCCCGTATTTATACGGAAATTCCAGTATAAATACGGAATACGGAAATCTGGTAAGATTATACGGAAACCTATTTGCTGTCCTTTTACCTTTTCTTAGCTAATGATGATGGCTGATAGTAGTCGTACTTCAAGCTCTAGCAGCAGTAGTTTTGTAGATAGTTGTAGCAGTTTGGGGGCAAGCAGTAGTGTCTTTGACACTGACAGTGAGCAAATACTTCAAGGTACATGCGAGGTTAGTGGTAGTGAATCTCCACCGCAGAACAAGAGGTATAAGCTTACTGGGCGTACGACTGGACACTACCAAAGTACATCACTTCAAGCAGCAGGAATAGCAGGTCTGTTAATTGCACGTTATGTAATTGTGTTCTTAACATTTCTCATGGGGGCATTAATGATATCAAGCGTCATGTGAATAGCTTAAAGCATAGAGCAAAACTTCTGCAGGTGGAGAGAAATGTAACTCTTACCAGCCTTTTGGGGGAGTCTAGTAGTAGCTCATGTCATCGAAATAAAGTTATTTCAGCAGTAATTAAAATGGCTCAGTTTATTGCAATGCATAATTTGTCATTTCAATCATCAGATCATCTGTCTGACCTCTTTTCATCGATGTTTCCTGATTCTAAGATTGCTGCTAGTTTTTCTTGTAAGCACACCAAAACCAAATCAATTATATGTGATGCAATTGATCCTCATTTAAAGAAGCTAATTATTGAATGTGTGAGATGTTCTCCTTTTCACCTGTTATGTGATGAATCTAATGAGAGAGGTGACACAGTCAAGCTACTCACGGTTTTAATTCGCTTTTTTGATCCACGGAAAGAAGTTGTAGCTACACGTCATTTGGACACAGTTGGCATAATTGATTTAAGTGCTAAAGGAATATTTGATTCTATTAAGTAATTATTAGAGAAATACAAATTACCTTTTAGCAATCTACTGAGTTTCACCTCTGATACATGTAATACCATGAAAGGTGCAAGAGGTGGGGTTATAAGTAAGCTCGAGTGGAGCAACCCAAAATTGTTGATGTGTATTGTATTTGTCACTTAATAAATTTATGTGTTAAAGCAGCCACTAAGACAATGCCATTGAAAATTGATGAAATTCTGATAGACATTTATTATCATTTTCACCGCAGTGTGAAAAGAATCACATCTCTTCATGACTATGCTGAGTTTTGTTCCGTAGAGTTTAAGGTTGTTTCTAAACACTCAGTGATAAGATGGTTATCTCTGCGACATGCTATTCAGCGCACACTTGAGATGTGGAATCCTCTCTATTCTTATTTTTGTAGTCACCCTGATGTGGAAAAAAGTGGAAAAGTGAAATCTATTTTTGAGGAGTTACAACATCCCCTCACTAAAGTATGGTTTTATTTTCTTTCAAATGTATTGCCCATTTTTGACAAATTTAATACTTCTTTTCAGACCTCATCTACAGCAACTGTACACAAATTGTATGGAGAAACTAAAAGATTGTTGAAAAAAATTTTGTCCTTTTTTATTAAACAGGAGGTTATACAACACCACTCTGAAGATTTGACCCAGTTAAATTATTCTGATGAGTGCAATCATCTTCCAGTGCGGGATCTGTTTGTTGGAGACAACACCACTGCTCTTATTCTTCATCAAGAAGAAAATGAAGGTGAATCTGTAACATAATTTTATCATGGTGTGAAAACTTTCTATTCAGCTTTTGTTAAGAAACTTCTGAAAGTATTTGATTTTAAGTCTGAGATGTTGTCAACTCTAGCTTTTCTTGAACCAAAGAACAGTCAAAAGATGTCCCTTTCCTCTTTTGATGCTATTGCCAGCTTTTTTCCAGTAACATTTGAAAAAGATCTGGTGAAGTTAGAATATCGTGAGTTTGCTATTGATGATACTATTGACCCTAGCATTGACAGTGATGCAATCAATTTCTGGATATTAATTAGCAAGATGAAGTCGCCAATGGGAAACCTTCTGTACAAAAATCTTGCCACTTTAGCCTTGCAACTCATATCTACTCCTGTGTCTAATGCAGACAGTGAGCGAGTGCCTTGTTCGAAGAATAAAAACTGAATATAGATCATCACTTTCCACAGAAGCCTTGTCTGCATTAATTGGATGTCATTTGAACAACACTCTCTCTTGTTGTGAACCAACCGAATTTGAGGAGGCACTGTTGAGTAAGGCCAAGACATGCACTATGGAACGCAATTTATCCTACAAAAAGTAGTCCCAAACTTAACTATCGTACATTAGCTAATTTCCTGTTTAATCTTTAGTAGTCATTCTTTTCATACTTTATTACTGGTCTCATTCTACACCTATAAAATGTTTCTTATGTGAAATTACAACTGTAAATAATGCTTTGTCATCATAGCTAAAACTCAGATGGGTAATTTTTAAAAGATACTATAAAGATGTCTTAGTCAAAAATAGTTCTAGTTTAATCTGTTCTTGCTTTAAGTAGCTAGCAAGCAAAATACTGAAAATGCAGCAGAAAATACTGATTTTTTTCAATTTATACTGAAGATGTAAAATTCTAGTTGGAGGCTCTGGTGTAGTTTAAAGCTCGCTCGCCATTTGTGCTTAAGCACACCACTAGTAATTGTTATTATTTCATTTGTTGTCATCATTATTAAATATAATAATAACAAAAATAGCAATAAAAAGTTGGAGTAATTTAAAATAAACATTAGCTGTATTTAGCCTATAATAAAGCCAAATACAATGATTACCCATAGAAATTGAAACTTCAGCCAGTCATTAGCATGTTCTCACCAAAAATTAATTTTAGTCCGTAACTAGTACTGGCTAATATGCAGCAATTGTAAATTCCTTTTTAATAATTTAAGCATAACTGATTAAATTAAATAGTTCTGATAAATCATACCAGCATTTTATCATTGTAGAATATATTGCCTTGGGACATCCAGGTGGTGGAGATAAACGTATTCCTTGACTCAGAACATCAATGATCTAAAATAATAATAATATAATCTAAAGTTTCAATAATGTTTATGATGCAACATTTACTTCACTATTCTGCAAGTCTTCAAAAGGCTTGTGTCCCAGACTCCATATCTCATAGAGGACACACCCATAGCTCCACACATCACTGGCTGTTGAGTACTTCTTATACGCCAAAGCTTCTGGGGCGGTCCACTTTACTGGGATCAAACCACCCGTAGAAGAATAGTATGTGTCATCAGCCAAGTCTCTTGACATACCGAAGTCAGCAATCTGCAGATATTTGAAGCTTAACGTTTTAATACAATAAATAGTACTAGTATGTGAGTAGTGGGACTTAAGGACAATGCTCAATAGCTATAAAATTATTAGTTGCATAATTATGTTATAGTGAGAGCTGTCTTCTTTTTTATTTTCATAAGCCATGAAATTGTTGCCAATCATCTTTATAAGCACGTAGTGTTTGACACCTACTACTAGAAAAATATCACTCACTAGAATTCTGATAGTGGAGAAAATAGTTACCTGGTTACCTTGAAGGTTAGCAATTGTATTTTCATAATTGCTATCCATATTAACAATCTGTAGCATTGTTGCTAATAAAGAATGACTAGGTTATTCAGTAATGAACTTTTAAGTTAAGTAAAGGAGTAGTTTTTAAAGAATAAAGATGAATAAAAATTCTGTTAAATTAACAGCATGAATTCATAACAATGTCAACAACAGTTATAGTATAATGTGGAGTGTTTTCTTTACCTTGCAGATGCATTCTTGAGTGACCATTATGTTCCTGGCTGCTAAATCTCGATGGATAAAGTTCTTACTTGAAAGGTAATACATTCCATAAGCTATTTGTCGACTGAAAAACAGCAGTAAACTGGGAACACTTTTATCTGTACACCTTTAAATTACAACTATGACTTAGCTGAGTTCAATAAAGAGTTTACTCAAACGTACTCATTTCTGATTTCCTGTAAATTTTTTTTCAAATCACCACGACTGGCCAATTCTACTACTAGCGAAATCTATAATCAAGTAAAAAGTTATGGTAAAATCAATAGACATATGGAATAAAATAAATAATTGAATTGGACCTACATTATTGTTTTTATGAACAATCCCAAGTAGCTTAATTACATTGCTGTGGTCAAACTGAGTCATTATGGCAGTCTCTTGAAGGAACTTCACTCTGTCTAACGGAGATGCATCTTCGTTTAGCCTTTTCAGTGCCACTCTAGTCTTCGTATTGTCATTGGTCCACACTCCTTCCTCCACATTACCAAACTGGCCACAACCCAAGTATCGCACCACTCTGTTGATAAACATTAATATTTTAAATGGAAGTGTAAAGTATGTAATTTTGTTCAGTGATAATCATGCTAAAATATATAAAAGGCTTTTGGTTTGAGTCTGATTTGATTGTAGTTAATCGGCGAGCGAGACACTTACAGGGGTAACACAATTGAAAATCGGGGATGTTTGTTTATTTAGATATATGTTTGGATGTATGTATGTCATTTTGTACTTTGACCCTCCGTATTTTTGTGCTCGCTCGGCATTCGACCCCGTCCCAAACTTCACTAAACAGAATCCTCTGGTTTAGCCACCATTACCCGTATCACCTTAGAAATTGAATTGTTTTGCGGGTGCAGTTAAAACGCAAAAACTTATGGGAGCTCCATTTCTATTTGAGTTAGTGGCGGTGGTAAGTTAATACGCTATTTGTCCCAGTTATATAATCCCTACTCAACAGCATTTACTTGAAAATTCATTGTCCACTAGACGAACTACGAAGGTAAGTCTGGCGTAGGTATGTTCAGTTGTGTGAAAGTATTGTGCGTTACAACTACTATTAAGAATATCACAAAGAAAATTTTAAATAACGTGACTTGATTTTGTTGCTTCTTTTTCAATTCAAACAGTTGCGGGGAGCAGTTACTATGGAATTGAAACCCCTTTACCGCATTAACTTAATTTAAAAACTCAACTTTATTTTAGTAGCTTGAGTGTTAGTTGTTATAATCAATCATTTAACAATAGTGTAGTTTAAGGCTCGCTTGCCATTTGTGCTCAAGCACACCACTAGTTAGATTCATGATGCAAACTTACGTAATATTTCTTTTGTCAATATTAACTGGTTTGGTTGAATGTGAGTAGATTTGTTTATAGAGATTGTTTTCCTCCTCATATGGCAATTCATATGCATTCTCTTCTCTTTGATCTTGTGCTTTCTATAATTTCACAAACAACAACAATTTTATATTAATGTTTCTTTCACCACAGAAGTAGTACGCTTTTGTAAATACGATTTACATTAAAAAATATAACTGGTATGAAACATGATCTCTTCCTCTATTCTCATTCATCCTACCTTCTTGCATTGCAGTGTTTATGTTTACTTAAACCTTTCACTGACATATTTATGATGACCAGTAGAGTAGTATGAAAAGTATGAATATTTTATTTTACTCTTTTCTGTAAAGAGCTAAAGATAATTTTTAAAGCAAGTTGACAATACTATATTTACTATTATGAAAAGTATAGTGTATTAAAATTCTGACTTGTTTTATTAATGGGATCAACTGAAGCTCACATTCCGACAGTCTCAGGCTACCATGGGTCAGACTGAGTGCACAGCATATTCACTTTCTAGTTAAAGGATTCTGACCACCTGAATCCTGTACTATAAAAAATTTTGTGCAGTCTGGCTCTCAACTAGCATTCAGTGTAGACCTATAAAAAAGCAAAATATGGTGCTTTCATTCTCACTTTTCTATTGCACGAAGTGCTACGTCAGAACAAATATAAGCAAAAAAAAAGGAACATTAAAGTGGAGGATCAATTTTTTTTTTAAATCGGAGATTAGCCAATTAAATGCTGAGTACCATATTGCGCTTTGGATGGTGAAAGCATTAATCTAGACCATTTTATAATAGTTCTGATACTTTATATAGCTTGTTTAAACAATTGAATAGCATTAACTTAAAATATGTATGGATTTTAAGTAGGCACTCCTCAATCTCGGGTGTGACCAAGTTGTGTGTGCTGTCATAGAACTGCTATGTATTGCTAAATCTTAATGGTATAATAATATATTCAGTCATATTTTCTTTACAATACATGAATAACATGAAACTCGAATGAATGTTAAGTCTTAATGAATATAGTTGAGTATTAATGAATATCTGAATATCGTTAAGTCTTAATGAATATACTTAAGTCTTAATGATTATTATTATTCCATAAATGCTCATCGATCTTACCTTTTTTAAGACCGTGCTATAAACATGATCTCCATATTTATCTATACGTGAATATACATTCTTGTCTACCAACATTGATGCGTTTCCTTCAGTGACACTCTGTAGAAGTGTTCAATAATTAATTAATTATTATTAATTGGGATTACTCACTTTTGCATGTGTACTTGTAGTAGTAGTCTCATAACATGTAGAGTATTCTCTGTCTGCTAAGTTAGTCTCAGAAGTCTGGCATTGAGAGTCTTTAGCAACATCCAAATAAATTAGGTTATCTGCAAATTAATAGAGTTAAAAGTTAGTTGCTAAATTAATAATAATCAAAATGATTAGAAGAAACCTTTCTTAATCAAAGGGGTCTAAATATAAGCATAGGTAAAATGTGAAAAATCTCAGTTGTCACCTAGGAATCGAACCTAGGACCCATGCCTTTAGCCACCATGCTCTAACCACAGAGCTTACAACAACCCCTGAGGTATAATATGGAAATCTTAGAAGTCGTACGTTATCATATACCAGTGGCTAGAGTATGGTGGCTGAAGCCAGGGGTCCTGGGTTTGATTGTCCAGCAACTCAGATTTTTTCACATTACCTCAGTTTTTATTTAGACCCCTTCAATTGAGAAAGGTTAATTCTTGTTTTTATGAAGAGTCAGTTTATGAAGGGTCAGTTTGAAGGGTGAGATCTTGATAATTTTAACAATAACGATGATAATAATAATAATAACAATAATTTTATAATAGTGAGTTTGTGCAGCAAAATATTACTTCATTTCAGACTGGAACTGGATAGCTATGCCATTGATCTATCTACCCAGTGTATTTTAAATATGTCACCAAAATTATCGTAATGGTAAGTATCAAATATTTTATGAATTATTCTATTCTAAACACAGCATAGATTGGTTTATTTGTACTGTCTCACTTACCAAACCCAATTCCTGAATCTATATTCTGTACCCCACAATTAATAGTCTTAGAAGAACTTCTTTTTCTTTTTCTTATTAGCCAAATTGCCAGAAAGACAGCAGTGATGGTTACGATTAATAGTACTGTGATGGATACAGCTACGGCCACAGTTACAGTATTGCCACTGCTATTTTGATTTAAAATGACCATAAACTCAGTGGTGTTAATTAGCTCTGTAGTTTCAACAGTAGTGACAGTGCCTTCACTAGGTATAACACTACTAGTGAGTAAAGCAGTGGTATATCCTGAAGTCATTAAATTAGTTGAAACAGAAGATTGGGTGTTGGTTGAAGTTTGTGTAGTTTCTAGTTCAGACGTGATTGACATGCTAGACATTTCATCGGTTTCAGAATCAGTGGCTGGTGGAATGGTTTGAGCCTGAGTTGTTCCAGCTTTTGAAGTAGTGGGATTGGTCGGGGCTTCAGTTGCCTCAAATGGAGTAGTTGGAGAATTAGTGGAGTCTTGAGTTATCTCAGATGCAATAGGAGGATTAGTTGAGGTTTGAGTTGTCTCAGATGCAATAGGATTAGTTGAGGTTTGAGTTGTCTCAGATGCAATAGGAGGATTAGTTGAGGTTTGAGTTTCAGATGCAATAGGAGGATTAGTCGAGGCTTGAGTTGTCTCAGATGCAATAGGAGGATTAGTTGAGGTTTGAGTTGTCTCAGATGCAATAGGAGGATTAGTTGAGGTTTGAGTAATCTCAGATACAATAGGAGGATTAGTTGAGGTTTGAGTTGTCTCAGATGCAATAGGAGGATTAGTTGAGGCTTGAGTTATCTCAGATGTAATAGGAGGATTAGTTGAGGTTTGAGTTATCTCAGATGCAATAGGAGGATTAGTTGAGGCTTGAGTTGTCTCAGATACAGTAGTTGGGAGGTTGGTTGGAACTTGAGTATCTGTAAGAAAAATACAGCAAAAAATGAAAGGCAAATTAGTCATTCATACTTTTTAAGATAAGTTTGAAATGGAAGTACGAATTTATTTATTTATTTTTACCTATATCAACATAAAGATGCAAAGCATATGGCACCTCATTAAATGCACTCAAGGATAACTCTGACATCTGTGGGTTTAGTATGTTCAGATTTATCAAACTTGTGTATTCGTTTGATGTACCAACTAAGGGTATTGAATTATTAGCTGGTAGATATACCCCTACAAAGTCTCCCACTTCGATACTGAAATAATCGTTTGGTTCAAGTTCCACTGTTTTACAGTGCAAAGCAGCAACTGTGTATTCTGACTGCAACATGACTGTCACTTCAGTGTCTTCTAGTACGACTATTGTTTGGGAAGAAGTATTCGTGTATCTGCCAACTCCAAACACAGCATTGTATGTGACACCGTCCTGTATCAAGTTAGGGTAATAGCAGTAATTTCACCCTCTGACAATCCCAGCGCATTGTGCAGGGAATGCCATGTTTATCAGGATTCCAGATACAACTTGTCCCATTGTTCGTGTAGGATTATTACCGCTTCTACATCCAATATTTGAACCTAAAATGACAAAATATCACATGATAAACAGTTTGAATGATTGGAAGCTATAGATAAGTTCAAACTTACTAATAATTGCTTCAACCAGGAGGAGATTCTGCAACGTTTGTGACATTCCTTCGGGCAAAGTTAGTGATCGGATGTCTCCCTCTTCACAAGCACTGTCAATGTTACTTACATAGAGTGCAGTGTTCATAGTTCTTGTAGCTACTGATAGGGGCCTAATTGCATTATCCTGTGTTCTTATCATGCAAACGGCTAATATATCATTAGGTCTAATCTCAAATGATTCCTCTTGACCCAACTGAATAGACATGCAATCAGTTTGCCGAGTAAATGCCTGCTGCAAAGTTTTGATACTTGATTCTACTACACTGTAAGTGGATGAAGAAGAAGAGTCAATTCTGTAAATCATGAACTTCACTCCACGAGGAGATGAAGGTGATCTACTGCCTCTTCTGTAGCAGAAGTTCCACTGTATAACATTTCCTCTGCACTGGGATGGTGTGCCAATGCTTAAATAGAGGCCAGCACTGAATGAATATTGTGATCCTGAGGTGGAATAAGATCCAACTTGGGGACAGGTATTATTATTGGCCCATGCTATATGAAAAAATATAATACTAACATTAAGCATAAATAAATAATAAATTAATGGGTATCATCAATACAATAAATTGATAGATAAACAGTACAGTCTAATTCCGAGTAGCTATTCTGGGAATTAAATTGTATTTGCTATGCACATGCAATTTGAAATTTGAGTCTAGTAATTGTTACTAGGGACCAAATTATAAAAAAAAATCCCTCTCATGAATATTAAGTGGAATTACTGGACCCTGCTGCAATCATGAGTTTAGTAATCACGTCTAAATAAATGGTTACTAATACTAGTGATAGCTTAAGCACAAGTGGTGAGTGAACTATAATGCACATATTATTTAAACAACGAAGCAGAACATTTTATATTTTGGCTCCTCTATAGCTACATTCAATCCATTTATTTCTAGCCATTGAACATTAATTTTAGCTGACAAAAAATTTACTTACTGTCTTTATAGCAACCACTCTTTGCAACTTTTTGACTTTAAAAATAATCATTTCTGAGAAATTATACATAGTTTTGAGCTTAACCCTAAAACAAGACTTGCTTACTGCTGAAGTAACAGAAGATACTGGGAATAAGCCTACATGACAGCTAATATATTTATTTGTTAAATGTTTGATTAAGATACTCTTTAGCTAAGTATTAGCTGCAACACACAATACACTTATTCACTGGTTGTCCCAACACAAGTCTACTGAAGTAACAGAAGATACTGGGAATAAGCCTACATATTGCTAAATTAATGATAATCAAAATGATTAGAATAAACCTTTCTTAATCAAAGTGGTCTAAATAAAAAAAGGTAAAATGTGAAAAATCTCAGTTGACTCCTAGGAATCGAACCCAGGACCCATGACTTTAGCCACCATGCTCTAACCACAGAACTTACAACAACCCCTGAGGTACAATAACAGCTAATATATATTTATTTGTTAAATGTTTGATTAAGATGATACTCTTTAGCTAAGTATTAGCTGCAACACACAATACACTTATTCACTGGTTGTTGTCCCAACACAAGACTACTTACATTGTGACTTGACTTATTGGACAATGGATTTTCAATAGCACTAGCTACCATGCGTAGGACATAATTATAGTTATGACACCAGCACAGTTAACTTATCATCACCGCTAATTTGAAAAATGAACATTATACCTAATTGTGTCCCGCCACATTCAGATCATATCAGAAACAGTCTAATTCAAAGGGATAAATATTTGAGTGATACGGGTAAGTGTTGCCAGCAAAAGGATCCTGTTTAGTGGGGTATGGGATGGGGCTGACCACCATGCGAACACAAAAACGCATGTGTCAAAGTACAAACTGACATACGTACGTCCAAACATACATAATAAGCAGAAAAATATCTCCAATTTTCAATTGTGTTACCACAGTGTCTCATTCGCTTGGCTTGCTCGCCAATATAACAGGTCAATTGCATAAGGTAAGGTACAAGGTAATCACTAATGTACATTGCCATATGAATTCAGTCTTGTGCCTCTGTTCTTATAATAATGGTGTCCTAGATGCAGCTGATACTTGTGTATGAAAAACAATTATCTCTGGATTAGTTGAAGAGTAGGTTCCAAACTCTATCACCCTCTAGCTGTCAGAAAAACTTAACTTATGAGTGCTGTACCATAACTTACCTACGGGCGTAGCTACGACGAAGACGACGAGGATAACTCGGAGCAACATCTTCAACTGCTCACGGCAAGGCTGCAGCCCCTCCTACAAAAGCTGCGCCCTGTAGAGGGGGCGGGGCGGCAGGCAAGCGCAAGGATGAGTAACGATACCGTACCCAGCACGAATATCCGTGTAAGAGTAACCGAGTACCCACACGAAGGTAAAGGGTAGATAACGAACAAAACATCGAACTAACAAAGGAGTTGACAATAACATAGAAAATCTATAACTTCCCGTTAAGCTGGTGATTGGGCTATGCTGGAGAGTTTGAATTGGTTATAACTTGGTAGTTGAAGTAGCTATATCAGGGTGTATCATCAGGTGTATGAATTCAATAACATATCTAGATTGTCAAATACTACAGGTAGCCTCCCCTAACCAAGATTCCTGTACCAAGCCCTGTGATCTAAATCAAAGCATGCAAACCAGAATAGGCTTCAACTGTTAAGGAACTTCCTTGGCAGTCAAGAATGTGTTGTTTAATTAAGGTGTTTATGTTTATGTGAAAATCACCCAAGTTGATGGGAGGGTAGGCTGACTTCCATTGTTTCTACACTAATGCACTATGTAAGCTTATATAAAACCTAGTACTATAATGACAACTGGATTATTGAATTCATCTCATATTGTGTACTGGCTACTTGGCTAGAGTCTCTGTTAATTTGCTAGGTTCATCTTTACAGTATATCACAGTATTATTGGCAAAATTGTTCTGCCAATTGAAATAATTTTTTTGCAGTGTCACTTTAATAATATATACTAGCCGAAGTACAGGAGTTACATTTTTGAGTTGGTTAGGAATAAGTTATTTGCAAGTCTTTGTAGACGTTCTTGCCAGCATCTAAACTTCCACCAGGAGTTCTGAAGCTTGGAACTGAGTTCACCACTAAGTCTGGTATCTGAAGAATGTCATTTGTTTTCGTCAGGGGCTGGATAAGGTCTCTAAAACTGGGACGATGACCGGTCTCTGGATGCCTAAATAGTATGGAAATAAAAGCAAAAATTAACTCATAATAATACATTAATATTGTGGACAATCTCATATATACCTACTTTGATGAAAATTTCAGCATGCTTACAATTAAAGGCATTGCATCATATTTTAGGTTTATTATTTAACTATATTGATGGCGAACTAAATCCTGCTCGATAAACACATACTTTCTTTTTCTAATGAGATTTTAAATTGTCCAAAGTTAGTATATAAAGTTACAGTATGCCACAAGCTATGACTGACAATGCATACCAATCAAACAATAACAGCTAGACTCAAACATGTTGCATTGGAGTTCCACGTATACTTGTACCAGAAATACTAGCAGGGAATCAATAAAATGTTCGTGCACTTAAAGAATATGGAGACAATTTCACAATTTATTATTGTTAAAATGTTGTGTGTGTATCATAAAATATGTAGCTATACAATGTTATTTTTTTAAAACTTTATTATTTTTTAAAGGAAAAATAGTATAGTGAAGGAGTGCCGTATTAAATAATTACTTGATTCTTGGCATCATGTTGGCTATAAAATTTTTATTGTCTTTGCTCTGAGTTGAAGGGAGAGGGGGTTTGTGACTTGATTAAGTTGCATTAGTTTTTTTAAACATGCTGTTCCAATTAATCAAGATTGTATTATAAAAACGTGTTTCATAGTAGCTACAACGTTTTGCTGATGTTGTTCCAATTTGTCCCCTACGATGCAGCTAAATCCTGATTATAAATTTGAAATTAAAAAGATATAGGTGGATTACTCGTATTAGTAAATTGTGATGTGAAATTTTAATCATTTACCAGCATTTGATCATTACTGAGTATATGGCTCTAGGGCATCCAGTGGGAGGAGGCAAGCGAATACCTTTCTCCAGTTCTATAATTACCTGTACAAAATTACGTAGGACTTAACATCTTGTACACAATCGATATGTTTTCTTCAAACCTCTGAATTTTGCACAGTTTCGAAAGGTATGTGTCCCAGACTCCATATCTCATAGAGGACACACCCATAGCTCCACACATCACTGGCTGTTGAGTATTTTTTGTACATAATAGCCTCAGGGGCTGTCCACTTCACAGGCACCAAGCCGCCAGAGGAAGCATAGTAAGTGTCATCTGCTAGATCTCTTGACATTCCAAAGTCAGCAATCTATTTCCAGTACAGAGAGAAAAGTTTTAATTAATTATTTTGTACTGACCACAAAATAAAATGATATACGTGTAATATTGGAATAATTTGCTTATTAAAGGCAGCTTTATGTAACAACAGTGAATCAAAGATAAAAAATGCATACTTTACACAAGCAGTTTTCTGACAGGACAATATTTCTAGCAGCCAAGTCCCTGTGAACAAAATTCTTGCTGGAGAAGTAATTCATTCCATGGAGAATTTGCCGAGAAAAATACAGCAGCAGTTCTGGTACGTTGGGGTCAGCGCATCTTCACATTATAGTATAGCATCAATAGGACAAGTAGTTAGTTAAAACTTTACAATACTTTATAAATTGAACATATGACTTACTCTGTTCTTATTTCCAGCAAGTTTTTCCTCAAATCTCCACGACTTGCTAATTCTACTACTAATATCATCTGCAATGAACAAAATTCGGTCTCAGGCATTGGATGTGTGTAGGTGGATGTTTGGCTACCCCACATGCTATACACATGGGCACATGGGGAAGAGCACATTCTTTGATAATGTGCTCTTAAATAACATGTTTTCATTCATTATGGAATATAAATTCTTTAAATTAAATATCCTGCTCATAGATAATCAAAAATTGATAATGTAACCTTAATATTCCTACCCTCTCTCTATCCTTATGACAACCCATATACTTAGTTGAATTAGATCAAGTTTCCTAGTCCTATATATTCTTCAATTAATACAAGATGGTCAAACAAGTATTGTTGGCAAACGAGTGAAGCGTGAGACACTTATCAGTGGTAACACAATTGAAAATCAGGGATATTTGTTTGTGTATAATTTTATATGTGTGAACGTAAGTATGTCACCGCGGTTTTGTGTTTGCTTGGTGGTTGACCCAGTCCCCATACTCCACTAAAAGGAATCCTCTGGTTTATCGATCTTTATCTGTATCATCAATTGTTTACCCTTTTGAATTAAGTTGAGTCTGACATCTGATTTTGTGTGGATGCAGTTACGGCGTACATACTTAGGGGAGTTCACTTTTGAATTAGTGGTTGTGGTAAGTTAATAGCTGTTTGTCACAGTTTTAGTTCTACAGAACAGAATTGTTCTTACTTGAAATCCATTGTCCAATAGTCAAAGTCACGAAGTAAGTTTTGTGTTGATATATCCAGTTAACAAGTGTGTGTGAAAGTGTAGAGTGTTACAGCAAATGCTTAGTTAAAGAATAGCACAACTACCAAATAAACATAATATTAGCTGCATTTACACAGCTTCTTCAGCTACTGCTGTAGTACTGAAGTCACCATTTAGGGTAAGACTATAAATTGTGCTGTAATTCCTTAAGTTAAATATGCTTTTTTTTTAAATAAACTAATTGTTGCTGCGAGTGGTTATTATGGCATTGAAACACTTTACCATATGTCATTAAAAATGCAATTTTTAAGTAGCTATAGTGCTTTTGTCAGAACACAGGTCATTTAGATGAAGCTATCACTACTATGGTTAATGGTTGCATAGGTACTTGTAATTGTTGTTATAGACTGAATAATGCCTTCAAACACTAGGTGACCGGGCTAAGTGTTCAGGCCTCTAAAACTAAATGTAGTCTTATTGTTATTTTTTGTATACAGATTTTGAAATCAACTTTTATCGGATTCTACTTTGCGTGAATTACTTGTGCACAATGGCTCACTTGCCATTTGTGCTGAAGCACATGACTAGTATACAACAACAGAATAATAGATAATGGTATGGCATGAGCAGTGAAGTGAAGAGTGAATCCACTAGAGTTTTTAACTAGAGTATTGAAAGTACTTCAACTACCACACTTTGAAACAACTTACTGGATTGTCCTGAAGTACTGTACCAAGAAGTTTGATAACATTGTCATGTTCAAACTGAGCCATAATTACAGCTTCTTGTAGGAACTTCACTTTATCTTCAGGTGTAGAATTTTCCCTGAGTGTCTTTAAAGCTACTTTGACTTCCTGGTTTCCATCAAACCATATCCCTTCCATTACATTGCCAAATTGGCCGGAACCAAGATGTTGGATTATTCTACACATTAAAGAATGAAGTAAAAACTGCAGGTTAAACTTTAAAATAAATGTTTTTACTTGAGACTCTTTCTATCAATTTCCTTTGTTTTATTAATATCTGAATATATCTGTCCATATAAATGTTCTTCTTCACCACAGGGTTCTTGGAAATACGTTGGTTCCAGTTCATAGTACATGTTCTCCTGCACAAATATGTCAAAATTTCAAGTAAACAAGCAGTATTATTAGAATCTATATAGAATATAGACAGAGAATAACATGATTACTTGCAATTACAGACTCTGTCTGTCTCATTCATTGCTAATTCTATATTTCTAAATAACTTTCAATTATTCTATGCAGAATTTTCTTTATTTTAATATTATGACACATGTACGTGTAATTCTACTAAACTTGTTTGACTCTTTTTATATAGCTAATGTCTACAGTTAATGAAGCACCAAAGGTGCGAACCCTCATCGTTATTATACACTAGCTAGCTATTACGCCAACCAAAATAACAATGTACTTGACATAAGTATCACTATGATTATGTCGATATGTAGCTCATGCAAGTTGATATGTCTTATGCAAGTTGATATGCAACTCGTGTGATGAAATGGCAGACATTAATGCTGTCTCACCTCACCAGTTGTTTCAATGATAAGCTCTGGTTCCAGCAGTTAATAATTGACAAAGGCATCTATAATAACCTCGATTGTATAAATTCTGTCGTATTAGCTATAATATATCTATTGGCAATATGTTCATTTACAACACACAACACAAACACATACACAACAAAAATGTTGGCACACATAGAACACAAACATGCAAGACACATACATATCACACATAACAGACATGCTTACATATTGAAATCAAGGATGTTGTACTGGATCCTGTTGTGCTTGTACAATTAGCACATGTTTCAGTTTTCACAGAATTAAAGCTTTGCTAATAATTGAGTTCGGCATGGTTTTTGGCCTTACTATAATTAGAAACTAACCTGTTCCATGACACTTGCATAAATGTTATCACTGTAAATATCCGCTGAGGAGTAAAATGAAGCATTCAAGATGGATTGTTTTGGAAGTTCAGGCTAAATGTAGAGAACAGTTAAATTAGATTAATTTTAAAATCTTCATACAATTCTTCCTGGATTATCAATACACTTGTAGTCAGATGATCTAAGAAAGTGTCTGGTTATGTCAACTGTAGTAATTGATTTATTTAGCTTTCATTTATATACATGTACTTGTTCTGGTTGTAACAGTTCTTAGATTTTATCTATTATCATGTTCTAAAAAGAAAGTCTATTACAAACCAGTGCAGTGACTTATATAATGAGTGAGACATTAGTGTTAATGCAAGTGTGGTGACGGATTGCAAAAGAGTATGATAACAAACGAGGCAATACAATAACATAGACAACATGACTAGCTATAATGTTACACTGGTCTAGCTACCTGGACAAGTAGAAGTCTGCAGCAAACAATAAACTATCATGTTTGCATCACCTTATTATCATCTAATTATATTCATGATTTTTCCAGAACCATAACAATCTGTACCATGTCATCCCATACATAGGCACTGTAAGTTGTCTTGGGAAAATTAGTTCATCATGAGTTAAATCTAGCAGAAGCAGACCGCGTTACTTGCTTGTGGCTTGATGATGAGTGCGAGATCATCTATACTGGCAAAGCCACCGGTTGCTCGCCTCATACTAGCCACGGGGTGTAAACTTGTTTAGCTAAGAATAGCTTGTGGTGGTTTTGGTCCTTTGACCCTATACCAAGCTCCAGCTCAGGGAGTTACGACCCCTGAACAGTACTAATTATATTAATAATAAAGCTATTTAAAAATGTATGGCTCCTATCTATGAGCTTTGTGGCAGTTAAATCCAGGGTAGCTATCTCAGGGAGTTGTGGATCATAGCTTACTAACTTAAAAGGACACACAAAGAACATGGTTCCTACAAGTACAGTAATGATGTTGTAAGAATCATCATAAGTATGGCAATTAAAGGGTGCGATGGTAGGCGTGGCTAGCCCTATGAGTATGGAGTGTCAAATTAAGCAATAAAACTACAATTGTGCACAGTACAATGGGTAAACTCTAATTTGACAAGTAGCAGTGATGTCTATTTAAAAAACAAACAAACCAATCTGTCCATATAAGTTTAAAGTACGGTATATTTGTAAGCTCCAAATGTACTGAGTGGGTACAGTGCTCATCCGAACTCCAGATGGCACATGGATCAGAGACAGCCTCAATGGATTAATTAACTGTTTCCCCAACCACACCTCTCCCCCCCCCCCCACTTTCCTGACTGCCAACTGCTTATTAATTCATATGAAACTGTACACACTCAATCATAGCCTTCAGCTCAGCTTAACCCTCCAGCTACCTAATTGCTATGGATCAATTGGGTAAAGGATCCAGCTGATAAAACTATGTAGTGGCTATACTCTAATTGGGAATAGCCCAATTGTAGTTGTAGAAGGTAAGAGTCCAAGAATGAACAATATTTTTAGCTTACCACTGACTGATAATAACGATCTGCAGTAAGACCTAGTCCGGAGGGAGGAACTGATGTTACATGAGGATCTTGAACATCTTTATGAGTTACATAACTCAAGTTTTCTAAAGTATTACAAGCCAAAGTGTAAATCAAAATAGCCACTTCTATTGTACTGTATAATACATAGCTAAACGTATGGCTTTTTTCATTTGTGTTTTATCTAACCAAAAAAATATGATTTAAGTTGTAGTTTAAGAAATAAATAACATCAATGATACCTTACCTATTCCATTATCATGAAAATTTGAATCGTCAAATTTTGACAAAGATTTCTTTGATCTAATTACGCAATCTGCAATAATTATAGTACTGACGATCCCTATAATTAGTATTGCAGCCAATGCAGCAGCTGAGATGATCACAGGAAAATCTCTACGGCCTTCTCTGCTGGTAGAAGATGTTGTTTGATCTTCATTGTTTGGAAATGTAGATGTTTGAGTGGATGTTGAGAAATGCAAATTGGTCTCTTTTGTTTCTGTAGGAATCTGCACTGTTATATCTACAAATTAATATTACTATTATTTCTATATTATATAAACAAATAATAACTGCACAACAATGGATTGCGCAGTGGTTTGAATTAATCCTTTAGCTAATACAAATTTATGTACAATTATGAATAATAGCCATGTAAAATATGGTTTTCAAATTGGCCCTTCCCTTTTTGATTACACTTTGTGTCTATAATTGGCACATATTATTATTGCCAATTTTTTCCAACTGTGACTTTACCAATATTAGCATAAAGGTGTAGAGAACTAGCAGCTGGGATGAGTGAATCTGAAGAAAGTGTTGACAAGTTTGTGCTGAATGAAGTAAGTAATAGTGTATTATCACTTGCTGTTCCTACCATTGGTATAGCATTAGTCATTGGAAGTGCCACTCCCACATAGTCTCCCTCCCTCACTATGAAATGGTCCTCAGGTTTTAACTTGACCACTAGACAGTATATCGATGCAATAGTGTATTGAGGTTGTAATGTAACTGTTAGAGAACTGTCAGTTACCATAGTAACACTAGAGGACATGCTGTCATTCCTCCAGACTGCAAATGTGGCAGAATAAGTGCCAGAAAATGATACTGAGTCAGTATAATAACAATAATTCCAAGAAGTCACTAATCCACTGCCTTGGGCAGGAAACTGGCTGTTAATTAAAATACCAGATGTTGGCATAGAAGTGGATCGGGTAGGATTATGTCCAATTCTGTATTTTGTAGTAGTATCTGTCAGAAGAATTAAAAAAACAACAACAACAACAAATCTTAAACACAATAATAAATTAGTCTTATAATAGTATGCAACTTACTTATTACTGCTTCCACAAGTAACAGGTTTATGGTTTGACTATTTAAACTGACTAGATTTAATGAGTTTAGATCATCGTCTACGCAGTCATTACTAATTGAGGTAATTTGAAGAGCTTCATGCATGGAGAAGCTAGTGACTCTCAAAGGATCTGTATTGCCCTGATTTTTCAAGCAAGCAGCAACAATATCATTAGGCTTGATTTCAAATGCTTGATTTGCATCTATAGATCTGCATTCTCTTATTGGCAGATTACTTTCTTGGAATACCATGTGGCTACCTTCCACTCTGTCATATGTTGGCGTTCTTCCATTTTGTCTAAACACCATAAACTGTACTTCATTAGATCTTGTACTACTTCTTTGGAAACAAAATCTCCATTGTGTTACATTTCCATGGCATTGTGATGGAGATCTTACATTAAGAAAGAGACCATCAGAGCTAGAATACATGTTTGAATCTTGGGGAGTTGTTCCAAATGTTGGACAGGAGCTTTGAGCAGTAATGGCTGTAAAAATTACAAAAATTTTAAAAAACCTTCAAGTCTTATAAAATAGTTCCTGTAATTACCAAGTTCTGACCCTTCATAAAAAACTAGAATGAAATCTTTTTCAATGGCATGGTGTAAGCAAAAGCAAAAACAAAATGTACAAATTGACTACGAAAGATGTTCTTTGTGCTTACTAATTGTACTAAAGCAAACCACTAGACATACATTAAATTGATATGCATGCTAGAATGCCTTGATAACAGAAGTGAACTGTATGGAGTGGTTAGTATGAAAAACAACAACTACAACAAACAGTAGAAGTTCTCCCTTATACATTGGTTTCAATTTACATCACTACTTTCAAATTTCCTTGATGCAGAACTGCTGACTATATAATAGATGACAAAGGTTATTTGTCGCCTACTTAAGATAACATATAAAGAGGAAACTGGATCACATCTCTATGGGCATGCTGTCAAGGTGGTACATTGCCTTCTAAAAGTCTAGACACCAAACCATGGCTGTGGGTCTGCGCAGCTCGCCTCAGCGCTCTTTCACTTAGTTCGACGGGCAAGCCACACAGGGTCGCTACCACCAGAGTCCTCCCAACCAAGCTGACAGAGTTTTACGTCTGATTAAAAGTTAGGCATGGGAGAACTGAACAGACGCATGCGTGGCTGGGCTTATAAATGTTCCGACGGCCACGCATGCGCACATATACAATGCCACGTCAAATGCACCGAAATAACGCACACACAATGATACACAAAATAACGCACAACATTGAATTATTCCAGTTGACGCACAACACATACACAATGCCTACATGCACACACAAAAATGATTATGGATGTTCTTCTCTTCTTCTTTCACTTCTCTTCTTCTTTCACTTCTCTTCTTTCTTCCTCTCTCTATCTTCTCCAGACCCACATCACCCCCGCCCAAGCTCGAACCTCCGGGTCGAGCTGACAACACCGGGTCTGGTCCTGATTTCACATTCCAGAACTGTCTGGAAAAACCATCTGCGTTGCAGTTTTCTGAGCCGGGTCTGTGGACAATCTTGATGGGTCTATCCTGGAGAGTTAAGGCGAATCTTAATAAACGTCGGTTGAGTCCTTTACCATCTTGCAGAGCGAGGCATGCCCTGTGATCTGTCACCACGGTGAGTTCTTTAGCATAGACTAGCGTCTCGAAATGTTTTAATGCAGACACGATTGCCAAACTCTCTAACTCTGTGACAGAGTAATTCCTTTCTGCAGGTCGGAGTTGACGGCTGTAAAAAGCAGTCGGAATTTCTTCCCCATCACGTTGTACATGGAGACATGCACCGATGCCATCACCAGAAGCATCAGTGTATAGCACGAAATTGTCATCTGGACTAGGAACACATAGCGCAACGTTATCAGCCAATAATGACCTCAACTTACCGAATGCCATGATCATCCCCCGTGTCCACTCCACCTGCTGGGGAGCGCGCAGAGAGACAGAGGGAGTGAGAAGGGCAGATAGGCTACCAAATCCCTTGATGAACCGTCTATAGTAGGACAGGGCACCCAAAAAGGAACGCATTTCCTTCTTTGTGTGGGGTTGGGCAAACTTAAGGAGGGCCTGTACTCTACATTCCGGTATGGAAATGTCACCACCTCCTATCCTATGGCCTAGATAGGTCAAGTACTTTTGACCAAACACACACTTTCTTTTCTTAATAGTCAAACCAGCCACACCTAAACATTGTATCACACTTTTGAGATCATGCATGTGTTGATCCCAAGATTCACTGAATATAACCACGTCATCAATGTAATTGCATGCAATATGTTTCACAGGCTCAAGGACAACTTCAACAGCTGCCTGAAAAATGGCAGGTGCGTTCTTCAGCCCAAAGGGCATCCGAACAAATTTACATTTTCCTAGGGGGCATACAAATGTGGTTAAATCACTAGATTCAGGGTCCATCAGGATCTGATGAAACCCAGCTGTCAAATCCAGAGTGGACAGACAGCCACATTGACCCACTTTCCGGAGTATCTCATCCAGGGAAGGCACCCAGTACCTTACAAGGGGTGTGACGGCATTCAACTGGCGGAAATCAACACATATCCGCACTGAGCCATCCTTTTTGCGGACAGGAACTAGAGGAGAGGACCACAAGGAAGTCGACTTAACTATAATACCCTCCTCTAACAGTTTAGATAGCAGCTCAGATTTTACAGCACTCTCAATGCCAACAGGTATATTGCGTCCCTGCTGGGTGACAGGTACAGCATTATCAGACAATAAGATGTAACACTTAGCACTCATACATAACCCAGGTTTCTCACGAAAATATTCTGCCACTTCACTAAGCACAATATTTATATCTCTGGAGTTGAAACCAGGGCATTTATCTGAGCAAAGAAGGGGAGTACTCTCCAGCAATGCACTATCTATGCCGACGTCCTCCGCCACCAACGTGACAGCTTTAACACTTAGGGGTCTGTCCAAGTAGGACTTCAAGTTATTAATGTGGGCTAATCTGGTTGGGTGGTTCTTGCCCTTGGAAACCTTGAAGGTAACCTTGGACACCCTGTCAGTTATACTGTAAGGGCCCTCCCACGAAGCCTGAAGGGCAGAGTGGCGGCCGGGAATCCTCATAAGGACCTTGTCGCCCACATTCAACACTCTATCGCACTTGCCTTTGTTATACGTGCACACTCGGCTATCGATAGCATTGGCTTCAGTAGCTGAAGCAAAGTCATGTATCATGGCCAGCTGATCATTTAACCTGATTAACCACTCCTCAACGTCAACATTGCCTAGATGTTTCTCCATCCAACCACTATATAACATGTCCAAAGGACCAACAGCTTCCCTCCCAAACACAATCATATGAGGGGAATAGCCTAGGTCTCTATTGGGTATTTGCCTTAATGCAAAAAGAGCCAAGGGCAGAAACTCTACCCAATCAAAGCCAGCATCCACAGCCTTATCCAACATCGGCTTCAAAGTGCCGTGAAGCCGCTCGACGACTCCATTTGACTGGGGTCTATATGGGGAAGTCTGAATGGCATCAATACCAAGCATGGAACAAAGGGCGGACATTAACTTGGAAAGAAACACAGTACCTCTATCTGAGAGAATCTTAAGAGGAATGCTAGTCCTAGAAATAATCTGAATCAGACATTGGGCTGCCTCCTCAGCAGAGGCAGTCCTCATGGGTATAGCCTCTGGCCAACGACTAGCCATGCAAACATAAGTCAGCATATACTTGGCACCTCGTTTCCCTTTGGGGAGGGGCCCAACCAAGTCTATGGCAACAGATTCAAACGGAACTGTAAGGATAGAACGTTCTACCATGAGTGCTTTCTTGTTGCCAGCCTGATTGGTACGGAGACACACATCACAACTTTTAACGAATTTCACAATGTCTCCATGAATACCTGGCCACACAAATCTGGAATTTAAAAGTCTCCTCATCCCTCTAATGCCAGTATGGGCAGTGTTATCATGTGCAAGCTGCAAAGCCTTTACACGTTTAGAGAGGGGAAGTACAATTCTCACACGTTCATTATTAAACTCATCAAGAGAGGTATGTACTAGAACACCACTATTCAACCAAGAGTAACCGTTCATGTTATGATCTGCAAGCTCCCTAATGGAGGCTAAAGTACTGTCTTCCATAACCTCTTGTATCAAAGATCCCACACTAACATTATCAAGCAAGGAAGGTGTCACCAATTGCAAGGCATTTGGTACATCAGAATTGCTAGCAACATCAGAGTCATCAGCACCATGTGCACTATTTACACGCTCAGAACTACTATGTGAAGGAGAGTTTACAACATTAGAGACAGGAACACTTTGAGAATCACTAATTACATTAGACTCAGGAATAATACTAGAGTCGCTAACTACACCAGTTTCACCATTAACAGCAACATCAGTGGGGTTTGAGACTTGGCTTATCTGCACCACTTCCATGTTTGCTTCAGAGCCATCACCAAGCCCATATACAGAAGGAACAGCACCGTCTGCCGAAGGAACACAATCATCAACCGCAGCATCCTGCTCAATACCGACCGATATATTTGCCAGTCTCTCCCACTCATCAGAGAAACGAGAGGGTTCTGCCTCACTCACATCATTATCATGCTTCACTCTCGTGGCTTCCTTTCTAGACTTAGTCTTAGATCTAGTGACCATTCCGACCACACGGCTCTCCTGGTTAGCAGCAGAGCTCTGTGGGGTCTTACTTGCCCCATTCGAGGTGCTGCCAGAGCAGGCATCATCTTGAGATGTTGTCTGAATGCCTGGGGTATCACCAGGGTGCCCTGCCTCCCCCTCGCTGGAGTGCGAGGTGGAAGCAGCATCCAAAAGAAGCCTTGACGCCATGTCTCCATCCATAGGGAAGAGAATAGCACCCTGCTGCATAGGTCATCCTCATGGGCAACCGCTACAATAGACATAAACGATTTACCATGATATTCAAAATTGACCTTTGCAGTTTGGAGCAACTGAGGCTCACCATTCCAACCCTTTACCTGGACCCAATCACCCAACAACTGGTTCTCATAAGATGAAGCAAGCAGGCACAATGGTGATCTCAGCACCAGTGTCAGGGACAATCTGGCATTGCAGACCATTGACCTTCCCTTCCACGTGGACTGCACCCTCTTGCACTGCCACCCAGTTTGCATTATATGTACGGGTCCCTATTCTGATGTTCATTCTTTTGTTGTTATTGTCTTTACTGTCACCATGCACATTAGCACCAGATTTATTCTTATGCGGGCACTCAGGGGTTTTGTGGCCTGGCTCATTGCAGGTAAAGCACACTATACCAGGAGCTTTAGGAGCACTGTACACATTACTACCACTATTTCTAAACCTACATTCAAAGGATCTATGGCCAAAATTGTGGCAAACATAACATTGAATGGCCCTATACCCACCACCACCATAGCTGGGGGCAGAGGGTTTGACACTCGATCTCTCAGGCTCAGTTGTCTGAAAGGATAGGGCAACTCTATTTAGATCTTTGAAAGTGTTAATCTCTCGAGCATCTAGCAAAGTTCGCTGGTGAGCTGGCCGTGAGGCCCTATAGATAGCCGTAGCAAGAAAAAGCAACACTTCACCTTTATCATGTGTAGCCATACTAACAGAATCTATCAAACCTTTCAAGTACATGTAAGATTCCAGCGAGTTCATTGATTTGGTGTGACTATCAAACTCAGAGATAAGCTTAATGCCAAGAGAAATTTTACTCGAGCCTAAACCATCAATTAAGAGCTCTTTCAATTCAGGGTAGGTAAACTCATCTCGATCTATAGAGGCAACTAGATGTGTAGCCTCCTTCGATTGTAGCTTCTGTAATAGAATTATCTTAAACCTTGCTCGTGGGCAGCCTATATCGACCAGGTCTGCCTCGAGCTTCATAATGTACTTTACAATGTCTGTACCCTCTTTGTGGGGGGCCAAGGCAGTAATTTGCCGGTTGAGTTCAGCATTAGAAGAATCACCAGACGGCCTGCCAGAGGGACCAAAAGTCCTCATAAACTCACTAAAAGAATGCATCATGGAAAGAACATCACCAGGACTAATACTATCACTATTACTAGAAGGGTTAGTGTTAGGACCAGAAGGGACTTCACCACGCAACACAGTATCCTCAGGGCTATCAATATCCCTAGCAACACCATTGTTTCCACCATATTCACTACGACCGTCCATGACAGAACTCAGCTGATTAGATAAAACAGACTTATTCTCTCCACTAAAATGCTTCTTAAACCTCACTTTGCTTGGAAGCACACTAATGGGTCCGTCCGAGGATCTATCGATACCAGAGTCTGACAAGGTCTTTTTCTCACAGGCTCTGTCTCTCTGCTCCCTCCTATTCATCAACAGGCTTTGTATCCACAGAGAAATCTGCACGACACACAGGGAAGAGAGAACAAAGTCAACCAAACAGTCACAACTATAAATGTTCGACCAAACAGTCACAATATAAACGTTCAACCAAACAGTCACCATACAGTGAACCACACAATGACACCAGGATTCCAGTCCAAACAGAAGAAAGGTGTCCAGCCGTCTGTTAACATGGAAATGGGCAGCCACTTCAGTCCGGGAGGAAGAAGAAGGCACGTCGATGGAGAGGTTGGGTCAGAGAGTCGATGGTTAAGTCGGTCTCCACACCGCTGCCACCAATTGTGGGTCTGCGCAGCTCGCCTCAGCGCTCTTTCACTTAGTTCGACGGGCAAGCCACACAGGGTCGCTACCACCAGAGTCCTCCCAACCAAGCTGACAGAGTTTTACGTCTGATTAAAAGTTAGGCATGGGAGAACTGAACAGACGCATGCATGGCTGGGCTTATAAATGTTCCGACGGCCACGCATGCGCACATATACAATGCCACGTCAAATGCACCGAAATAACATAGTAGTATACCCTACGCAACAGTATTGTTCTTACTTGAAAATATATTGTCCATTATCCAATGAAAATAATACAAGGTAAATCATATCCAGTAAATAACTGTGTGTGAAATTTACAGCTACTACTTCATAATGAATAGCACAAAAAATTATACTTGCATTAAACATTAACTACCTTTACACAGTTATTTAGTTTCTTTCAGTTTTTTTTTTTGCTATTGGCAAGTCTTAATTTAGGCTTAGGTTCAAAATTGTGGAATAATTCTTTAGAAATTTTGTGTTTTTTTTCAGGTCAAACAGTTGTGGAGAGTGACATTGAAAATCCTTGCCATGTGAAATTTGAAATAAGATGGCCAATTTTTAGTAACTGGAGTGCCTGTGGTCAAGAACTACTTACTGATCATTTAGATAGTCAGAATAGCTTACTTTAGAAACTACTGAAGCTTCACCTACTTGAGGAATTTAGGTTAGTAAGTAATTGTATATTTGTTAGCTAAAATTAATGGTCAACGGCTTCATACTTTGTAGCTACTTTTGGAAAAATGAAGTGAATGATGCCTTCCTAAACATGAACAGGAGTTACAACATTAACTTCAGGCAAACTAGTACAAGTAGTCATTAGTTATCTTTGGCATACACATTTTTATGGCAAACTTTATCAGATATGTTTAAATGGGGTTTCAGCTATCTTTAGTTTGAATTAGCTACTTGTGTACAATAGCTTACTCACCATTTGTGTGCTAAAGCACATCACTAGTTAGCTATGACATCATTATACCAGTAAAAAAAGATGCTTTTTGGTTTGTTTACTCTGCAACTTTTTGGGATCCAGCATATCTGCCTTTGCCAGTATGTTAAGCTATGCTTATAATTTCTGTAGCTTTGCCGACCCGCCTTTCGGTATATTATAATGATCTCTTGCCTTTCTCCTTCCCTTTATTCCCCCTCTCAACACACATTCATATACAATCATGAAGAAAAAAATATCAGTGATGGTGGCTGCTACTTATCAAGAAATTGTAGTTTTTAAACTGTCCTACTACAACTAACTAGCTATGGTTGCACCTTCATTTAACTCACCACTACAAGACAACAGTATTAGGATCAGCCACAGTCCAATTTCCATTTTGAACGGCCCTCCCAGCTCTAATTCGTAGTATATCTGACTATTTAATAGAACTAGCTAATTTGATAGCTGGCCAGGTGTAGCAAGTTTCAGAGAATCTATTTCAGTAGAATAAAACCATAATATTTTGGCTTGTGGAGCCTTCTAGTGGTTACTGAACTGAATGAGGGTGACTGAACAAGGAACTTGGTATAAACATATGATACAGAACATGAGATCATGTGTGGTGGGGCACAGCCCCTGGGAATGTTAGTTGGTGTTGGAAAATGTCTGTGACATGTGAGTTGTACTTGGCAGGTGTGAAGGTGTAGTCATAATTAAATTAGTGGCAGTCATACTTGGGAGGTGTGAAGGTGTAGTCATAATTGAATTAGTGGCAGTCATTCTGGAGGGGGCACTAATTCAATTATGACTACACCTTCACACCTCCCAAGTACAACTCACATGTCACAGAAATTGTCCAACACCAACTAACCTAGGGTTCTTATAACATAGTGAGTGGATTTTATCCCGAAGGAGCAGAGCTGTATTTAAGTCCTCTGCTGCAGTTTACTCTCAGCCCCTATCGCTGGCATTCTGAAGGTGCTTGAAAAGGGGCTGATAAAAGCATTGACACTCAAGAGGGTACTTTGCGTGACAAAAAATGTCATTGAGCGCATCTAATTAAAACATACGATTATACACATTTATATAACCTGCATAACAAAACACTTGATGTGGTTTGAGGTCATGTGAGTATGATTATATAAGGTTAGTGGGTAAAGGGTTGATACTCCTGTGTGTGATGATAGTTTATTGTGAAGAGTTCTTGAGAAGGCCAGCTTCACTGTTATTCATCTTGAGGCACCGTCTCAGGGTGTCTTTTCAGCTGGAGGGTTATGACCTCTGGGCCTCATAGCCTCGACACAAGACACGTGAGGTAGAATGTTTATTATTTATGGTTGAGATTTTCTTTAGTTATTATCATGCAATGTTTGTTATATATATGAGCTAATAGCATATTTTTTACTTTTTAACAGCCAAAGTTATAATTAACTATATTGGCTGTTAAAAAAAGAAAAAAATTGATATTGTTATGATTATTTCAGCCGAGAATGACTGAATTATATATGAGCTGTTTTAGTGGCAATAAATCTGAGCAGCAGAATTCTGGATTTATTCATACATACTTAACATAGTAATGCAAAGTAAGGTTCCCAGGAATGTGGCTTATGCATGTAGACAACGTATTGTTAAATCATTAATCACTTGAAAATAATATCATTCATATTTGTGGCTATAGCTTTTTGTACTGTAGGTTAATAAAAAAATTCTTGATGTCTGTGACTATGTCAGAACACTGATAAAGAATATATTACATGTAGTGAATCCTTGAAGTGACTACATTATAAGTAAACAATACAAAATTAATGCAACTCCATATAATATACTTTCATTTTATGTACATGAATTTGTAATTACAGTTTCATACGCCACATTTGGCTCCACTTCAATATGATGTGATCCTTTTTTGAGATATGTGTGATATGCTACATTTGAAGAGGTTGCCACATCTCCTTGACTTGCTGACAGGTTTTCTAAGTACAAACAATATCTTAGTTTAATCATTTTATACTTGCTCATTAAAATTATTTTCTAGGTATTACTACTTCAAATAAATATTGTCTTACTATGTAGTTTGTTGAAATAAGGGAATTGTGTCCTCATTTGCTAAGTTACAACAATTAAATTAAATTCATGAGCATTTGCTCATTTCAAGTGTGTTAAGTAGATGTAATTACAAATTAACTTGGAGCAAGGAGCCAGCCTAGCTATATAATAAACAGTTTCACTCTCACAGGGTTAAATGTGTCCATCTACAACCATAGCAAAATCCGTAAACTAGAGTTTACAAAAAAATTTACATGGCAATAGAAGTAAACAAACTAGTTAACAATACATTATACACTAATTTACGATTTTGCCATGGTTGTTAATGGACGCATCTCAGGCAGTGTCTGTTTTCAAAATAAGCTCCAGTGATGAGCTTCAGCACAAACGGTGAGCGAGCCATTGTACAAGTAATCCACAAATGTAGAATTTGTTAAATGTTGATTACAGAAGCTGTATACAATGTAACAATAAGGCTACATTCATTTAGATTGCCTGAAGTTAAGTCTTAGATCCTGTTCACCTAGTTTTAGAAGGCATCATTCGATCTATTTAGTCCTTAAAGTAACTTCAAGTAACTATGTAGCTATTGACTGTAGTAGTGATAGCTTCATCAATAACCTGTGCTCCTGACAAAAAGCACTCCACTTACTTAAAAATGACCAAGTATTTAAACGACGTATGGTAAGGGGTTTCAATGCCATAGTAATCACACTTGCAGCAACTGTTTGACTTGAAAAACAAAAACAAAGACAAAAAATAACTAAACAAAAAACCCCTGCATTTCTAAGGAATTAATGCACGGTTTGTAAACTTACCCCTAAATGATGACTTGTATGATGATATATGTAACAATTGTGGGTTTTGACATGACCACAGTGGTATTCCACATATTGTAAGATATATTTTAGTATTGATTTACTATTGAAATGTGTAACTAGAGTCATTAATATAGCACCACATGGCTTGTATACTTTGGTTATGATCCACAGTTCTATTGTAAGATATATTTTAGTCAGTAATATAGCACCACATGGCTTGCATACCTTGGTCATGAGTTGTCCATTGCTCTGATCTTTGTTAGCATAGAATAAACCACATGGAGGTAGTGTCTTCAGAAGATACCTTTGAAGATTCTGTTTGGATACCGGACAAGTTCTGGCCAGTATCTGGCATTGGTGACGACGTTGATGTTTGTATAGTGGTGTCTAAATTCACAAAAATATAATGTTTAATTACAGCCATAAATAAGTTAAAAAGTAATTACTTGAAAGCTTCTTTGTTTTTTTATTAATTACATTAATTTTTTTACAATATATATTTATAATCAAGCATTTAATTATACTGTATATTGGTGCAGTAAACTTGAATTTAGTTTAATGAATGATTAGTTTTATTTTGTGAGCAAGTCATAATGAGTATTAAATATTAATAATGAATGAATATAATGAATATTAAGAGAGCATCAAGAACATTCTAACTGGGCCCTTGCCTTATTGATGAATTAAAAAATATAAGATTCATTTGAGTAGTTGGCATGCTGTTGAACAGTTTAGAAAATGCTTATCCTTGATGCACCAGGATAGGGAAATGTATGTATAATTGTTAAATATTGCCCAAAGCTGGTATCAACTATTCGTATGGATTTAGTCATTGGAATTGTCCCTCCATTTCCTTAATATAGTTCTCGGGCTCAAGTTCTACCACTTGACAATATATGGATGCTACCATGAATTGATACTGAAATATTACTATTATTGAACTCTCCATATTAGCCATAGTAACATTAGAGTACATGCTGTTATTTCTCCAGTCTGCATAAAACACAATGAACACATGAAATCCCAAATCCAAAAAGGCAAAAACATAACAATAACTGACATGGATAACTAAATTTTTTTTGACCAATCATTCATTGTTAACTCTTGTTCACTTAAGTGAATTCAATATCATGCATTACTATACAGGCATAGTATAAAAAAAGATGCCATACACATTGGAACATAATAGTTGTAATAACTATTAAAGTGTACTATAATTAATTTGAACACAAGAATCGAAAAACTTTCCATACCAATGACAGCATAAAGATGAAGAGCTCCAGTAGTTTGTGCCAATGAGTCATAGAGAAGAGACATGCCTATACAGGGGTGGCGGAAGCAATTTTTCATTGGTCAGGCAAAACTTTTTGTCATAAAATTCATTACTTATAAGTAATTGTAACTTGTTAATATTAATAAGTGAAATAATTGATACACACACATAGATACAATGGACATAGTGAATCATTCAAAAATGTCCAAATACATGCAGTCGGTTTTCATTAGAGCCAACAAACTCTTTAGCCACTTCGGATAAATCCATTGTTTTAACAATATCCTTATAGTCAATTATCATTTAGTCTGGTTTGTTGCATTGTGCTCCGTAGATAGCCTTTAACTCTCTTCATTGTGGAGAAAGACCGTTCACTAGCTGCATTTGTACCTGGTAGAACTAAAATTAGGCGAGCAAGCCAACATATACTTGCTTGTAGAATACTCTTTGACTTGACGAAAGATTACGTAATGTGATGCCTTCTTTTAAGGTTATACTCTGATTGGCTACACTGGAGAAACTTGAACCAAATATTTGAAGTTGAGTTGAAAGTTCACTTTCATTGAAATCATCTCCATACATGGTAATAACTTCTTGAAATTCCACCGAGTAATCACATTTGTTAGCAGCTTTTACAAACAATTGTTCAAGGTTTTTATACATCACATAACTGGGCTGATCAAACCTGTCTTGAATGCTTGTAACTGCAAGATCCAGGGCTTCAAAATATATTTGCCGATAGTGATCTTCAACAGTTGCTGAAAAATAGCACTCTCCATCTCCTATTTCAAGTCGCCTTGGTGCTTTCCTTTTTCGTGGCAGCAATGGCTCATTAGTATCTGTTCGTTTTTGCATGCACTCCACATACTTCCAAAACAACTCAAACATACTATCACTTCTCGTGTGGGAGATTAGAGTTCCCAGGAGCTTCTTGACCTTCTGGCTAAGGAAGGCTAGATTAAGTTCCCCAGAAGAGAGATGAATCAGTTCTAGGCAGGTCGCTGCCACCAGGAGTTAAGCTTCCCTGAGCCCGAGAGAGGTTAATTCTACAAAAACAGGCTGAAGCACACACACAAGAGATGATAATTTATTAATTTATGCGTAAAAAATTCATTTTTAAACCAATATTAGCATAAAGATTAAGCACCTTCTTCGAGTAAATAAACTCAAGGAATTATAAGGAGGTGCTACCTCTGTCTTGTGGTGTCATGATGATTGGTATCCTGCGGTTCAAACACAGATTTGTTCTTCCATCGAATAGCAAACCGTATATTTATAGAAATGGCAATAGCAATGAATATGATTACTATCAATACACCAATAATGACAATAGCTGCAATGGCACCTCCACTTATTGCTCTCCTCTCATCCACCATGAAGGTAGTGTCTTCAGAAGATACCTTTGAAGATTCTGTTTGGAAACCGGACAAGTTCTGGCCAGTATCTGGCATTGGTGATGATGTTGATGGTTGTATAGTGGTGTCTAAATTTACAAAAATATAATGTTTAATTACAGCCATAAATAAGTTACAATGTAATTAAGCTTATAGTGTTTCTTTATTAATTACAGGAATTTTTTTACAATATATATTTATAATCAAGCATTTAATTATACTGTGTATTGTGCAGTAAACTTGAATTTAGTTTTTTTTTGACTATTAGAAATGAATGATTAGGTTTTATTTTGTGAGCAAGTCATAATGAATATTAAGAGAGCATAAAGCACATTCTAACTGAGCCCTTGCCTAATACAGTAGACACTAGAGGACATGCTGTTATTCCTCCAGACTGCAAATGTGGCAGAATAATTGTTAGAATATGATACTGAGTCAGTATAATAGCAATAATTCCAAGAAATCACTAATCCACTGCCTTGGGCAGGGAACTGACAGTTAATTAAAATACCAAATGTTGACATTGGAGTGGATGGGGCAGGATTATGTCCAATTCTGTATTCTGTAGTAGAATCTGTAAACATTAATTATATAATGTCAATTTTTTATTGCTACTGTTAGTAGCTTATTTGGTAATCAATATTTATTAGCTTATAAATGATGATTGATAACTTACTTATTATGGCTTCCACGAGCAACACATTGTTAGTTCTTGATGTTAAACTGCCAAGATTAAGAGACTGTAAATCATTATCTCTGCAGTCATCACTTATTGAAGTTACATATAGAGCTTCATTTGGTGATGAGATGGTAACTCTCAGAGGATGTGTACCGCCTTGGTCTCTCAGACAAGCACCTATAATATCATTAGGCTGAACTTCAAATATTTCTCCAGGATCCAATGATATTGAAGTATAGGCATCCACTGATTGTCCACTCCTTCCGTACACTTTGTAGCTATTGGTCACTCGGTTATAAGTTTGTGTACTACCACTTTTGTCTGAATAACATAAACTGTACTTCATAAGTTTGTGAAGTTCTACCACTAGTGTAACAAAATTTCCACTCAGTTACATTCCCATAACATTGAGAAGGAGATTTTACATTCAGAAAGAGACCATCATGAAATGAGTAGGATCCAGGATGGAATTCATTCCCAAAGTGTGGACAAGTATTATGTGTTGCTATACCTGTCCAAATATCATTATTGTTGGTGAGATATTCAGAGTCAATATATTGAACTTGTATTAAACCCACATCAACCTTAAAGTAACTGACATCTGCCTCTATGGATAATGTGAAGATTATAGCAATTATATGAATGCTCACAACCGCTGAGGAAAAAATAAATCCTTTCAGGATAGAAATTTCAGTGGGAATAGAAATGGAAATCCAGTAAGTTTTTTAGTTTTAACTGCATCCGCAAAATAATTTAAAGCGGTAAACAATTCAATTTCTAGGGTGATATGGGTCATGGTTGATAAATCAGAGGGTTCTGTTTAGTGAAGTTAGGGACGGGGTCGAACATGCAGCAAACACAAAAGTACGAGAGGGTCAAAGTACAAAATGACTTACATACATCCAAACATACAAACAAACATGTACATGGCTAGTTTGCTACAATTGTATTTTATTTCAGCATGGAAATGGAATGCCTAATCAAATATTATTTCTAGAGGTTGCATACTGTTAGTTGTTTTTGTCATAATTCACATCATAAAAATTTTCACTGAAACACTTCAGTTATTGAAGAAAACAGCAGAAACAATTTGTTAGGTTGAGAATTGTAAGACGAAATTTTGGTGTAGAATTTAAACATGCAATCATCTCATATCTTCTCAAAATTTCAGCATTCTTATATTCCTAAATCTTCCATACCTGATTCATAATTTTTCTTACTAATTAATTTTCCAGAATCAAGTATATTGTTAATTGATACTCATTATTTTATGCCATTTTTCAGGTTTATGTGACTAAGTAGACTAAAATAGGTTTCCAGATGTGTTTTATTAAAATTTTATCTATTCCACAACTTGGTTGCCGGTTGTGCTACCTAGTCTATTGTAGCCAGATTATTTTACCAAAGCACCAATGTCAGGCAGATATATGTAATTCAAAGCTGGTTTGTACTTCAACTGTCCAGTTCTTGTAACTCCCTCAAGCGACAGGTCCTAGCACTGGGTGGAATTTATCCTGAAGGAGCAGAGCTGTGTTTTAGTCCTGCTGCAGTTTACTCTCAGCCCCTATCGCTGGCATTCTGAAGGTGCTTGCAAAGGGGCTGATAAAAGCATTGACTTGCAAGAGGGTGCTTTGCATGACAAAGAATGTCATTAAGCGCATCTAATTAAAACATACGATTATACACATTTATATAACCTGCATAACAAAACACTTGATGTGGTTTGCGGTCATGTGAGTATTATTATATAAGGTTAATGGGTAAAGGAATGATACAACTGTGAGTGATGCAGTTGGAGTGTCATGACCTCTGGGCCTCATAGCCTCGACACAAGACATGTGAGGTAGAATGTTTATTATTTATGTATGAGATTTTTTTTAGTTATTATCATGCTATGTTTATATGAGCTAATACATATTTTTATCTTTTTAGCAGCCAAAGTTATAATTAACTATATTGGCTGTTAAAAAGAGAAAAAAATTGATATTGTTATGATTATTTCAGCTGAGAATGACTGAATTATATATGAACTGTTTTAGTGGCAATAAATCTGAGCAGCAGAATTCTGGATTTATTCATACATAATTAACATAGTAATGCAAAGCAAGGTTCCCCAAGGAATGTGGCTTATGCAACTTATTGTTAAATCATTAATCACTTGAAAATAATATCATTCATATTTGTGGCTAGCTATTTGTACTGTAGGTTAATAAAAAAATTCTTGATGTCTGTGACTATGTCAGAACACTGATAAAGAATATATTACATGTAGTGAATCCTTGAAGTGACTACATTATAAGTAAATAATACAAAATTAATGCAACTCCATATAATTATATACTTTCGTTTTGTGTACATGAATTTGTAATTACAGTTTCATACGCCACATTTGGCTCCACTTCAATAAGTTCTGATCCTTTTTTGAGATATGTGTGATATGCTACATTTGAAGAGGTTTCCACATCTCCTTGACTTGCTGACAGGTTTTCTAAGTATAAACAATATCTTAGTTTAATCACTTCATACTTGCTCTTTGAAATTATTTTCTAGGTATTACTACTTCAAATATTGTCTTACTGTGTAGTTTGTTGAAATAAGGGAATTGTGTTTCTGTAACTTTGAGGGTAAAATTTCTCTGCTTTATTTGTTATTTTCTGGTAGTTTTATGTGCAAGAATAACCCAGAAAAAGCATTACTATCTAAGAACCCTTCACCTTGGTGATATAACCCAAGTCAGAACTACTTCCTGTTGTGGGAGGGGCTTAGTGATGATGTAGATAGGGAAACAGCTGTTTTTAGTTTGTTTAGTAAGCCTATGGTTGTGGGCTTGTATAGTTAAATAGCAATGTCTTATGAATGTGCGGCAGAAGAAAGCAGCCATATAGATTAGATTCAGCTCGTCGGAGACAGTAATGATAGTATAACAACATTGCCAGACTCCTTAAAGCTATGTTGTGATGGAAGTGTGTGTGTGCGTGTAAGGTGGAGCAGATTTATAGTTTGGGAAACACAGGGACACACTATGCAGATTTAAGTATTGAAATGGCATTGGTAAACTTGTATTTAGCCAGTCAATATGATGTTATGTTTTTTCATGAAATATAAGTTGTTTTCATGGGAGTAAATTAACTTGTGATACATGGTGCCGATTACTTAAAGCAGCTTCAATCACTCCTAACCAAGCAGTAATGATTCTAATGCTACTTCAGATACCAATGGTAATGCTTTAATTACCAGCAGTGATAACTCGGACTGACATGTGATACATCATTATTAGTAGACTGGACTTTTTATACAATCCAGTGAGAAGAAATAAATACAGTTGCAGGTATTTTGAAAAATGCATGTGTTGTAGGGAAATAGTTAGAAAAGTAAGTGCACTTGGTGACCCCAACAAACCTGCATTACACCACATCCTGGCGCAAGTCCTGTATGCCTCAATTTTACTTTCAGCAGTGGCAAGAACAAAATGCAGTATAACCAGTGATTAGTTCTCAATCATCTAATAAATCATGTAGTGTTTGATTGTGTATATAATCACTTGCTATTCAGTTATTCATCGTCAAGTCAAAGTCAGTTGTTGAAGTTGTATTATGTCTTGTGTAAATTGTGACTTGGAATTATTAAACTTTAATCATTTATTGAATAGAACCTAAGCTACGGACAATGAAATTGTAGGATAACCACCGTATTGAGCTTAGTAAGCTCAACTTAGCTAATATAAATTTCCATCTACATGCATCTTTGGTGTGTACACTATGAAACAGGACACAGAGCATGTCGCCATGACACAAGATGGTGCTATATGTGGGTGGCTGGGAAGGAACATTCAAGTCATGCTACTGGCATGACTTGACATCTTTGTATCCAGTACATTCACGAGTTCAATTATCCTATTAGTGACACTATTATTTATGAGTTGGTAATGATTGTATTTGCATAGTGTTTCAGTTTTCGTGGTTACATTAGTTAAGTATGAAGTTGTAACCTTTACAAAAAATCAACTTTTGTTTTTCTATTTCGTTTAATAGATGCTCTGCTGCATTACCGGTGATGGTAGCTTTGTCCTGGACTGCTTAATACAACACACATTATTCACTAATGTTATGGTCCTCACAATACGTCAACAATCACACTAGATACATATTGTGCAAAGTCTACTATGCTAGCTAACCATTATGTAAAATCAAGTCATTCAAAGTCATCACTGCTAACATTTGTGGCATCATCATTCGTATTCTTCATAGTGTCCCTATGGAGCAGTCTCTATGTTCTAAAATAGTTAAGCGCTGCACAGCCATAGTGAGCTGCCATTTTTAGGGTCCCTCAGCCTTAAGTAATGCCCTTGCTGTGCTCAGGACGGTATAGCCTAGTGCCTTCTGGACCAAAAAAACAATAGTTCCCTCCAAGATAGCGCCTAACTATTATTTATAATAGCACAAACTTTGCATCAGGGTACACTCCTTCAAGTATATTTTTGTCCTTGTCATATTGTTACCCCCCTCCCCCTGTAAACCTATGATCTGAAGTATTATCAGGCACACTATTGTTTGGCTCATAGCTGTAAGGAGTCTGGAACTGTCATTACTGTCTCTGATGAGCTGTAGTCTGATATATACTGGCTGCTTTCTTCTGCCTCAGACTCATCAGGAATTGCTAGCTAACTAAAACAAGCCCAAGTCATAGGCTTATTAGACAAACTAAAGGCAGCTACTTCCCTATCTACATCATCACTAAGCCCCACCCACAGCAGGTAGTAATAAGGTGTTTGGTTATATCTCCAAGGTGAAGTGTTAGATAGTATTTTTTATTTGCACATAAAACTACCAGAAAATACCAAAAAGGAGGGAAATTTTTTCATCTTGCTTGCCCTTTAATTTTTAAACTGTTATAATTTAGCTAATTAACTCACATAAACTTTAAATTAGAATTGCATAGACTCACTTTGTTATAAGTGGTTTGGTTTCAGTCATTTTGTGTGTGTGAACATTGCATGTTTATACTTCATAACTTTTGGAATGTAGTTGCATGAATTAATCTTTAATTATTAAGCAGGGAAAATCAAGTACACAAGAGATATCACGTGTAATGTGTGACAGAGTAAAAGAAAACTTTTTCTATGTCTATTTGTGGACTGAATTATAAAATTATTTTGTTTATTATTAAGATAGAGCTTTTGCACTCATGGACTACAACCATTTGTTATAAGCCTACACGTTTTCATAGGAATTGATGTTTGTGACAGAGCAACTGGAAGATGGATTAAAACTTTTTTGCTGAAATATATTTGCTATGGAATGTACTAAGGTTTATAAAACTGTTGTTTGCAGATGAATGAACAGTTGTGTGAATAGTATGGCATGAAACATATTTGTATGCATACACTTGTGAATAAGTGAAAGCAATGATTTTACAGTTGTGTTGAATAAACAAAATTACTATTAAATAGCGATGTTATGATTATTAATTTTTCATAATGATAATTAAGTATTTTCCATAATATTTAATCTTTAAATATTCAAAGCATTTGTACTTTAATGTCAAGAAATGGTGAGGAAGAATGTTTATAATTTTACAGCATTAATGTTTGAGGTTCATTTTTTATAGTGTCAGTAGTTATTAATACTCTATTTATCTGTTATATACATGTCGAGCAGCTAAATTCTGGATTTTGGTAATATAATTAATACTGTAATGCAAAATCAGGTTCCCAGAGGAAAGTGGCTTATGCATATAGGTAACTTATTGTAAAATCAGTAATCACTTGAAAATTTTATCATTTATTTGATGGCTATTTTAATATAAAAAATTGATATTTGTGACTTTGTCAGAGCAATGATACATAATATGTTACCTACAGTGAACTCCTGAAGTGACGACGTTACATTTTTATGATAAAAATACTAATTTAACTCAACATAATTACTTTCATTTTGTGTGCATGAATCTGTAGGTACAGTTTTATATGCCACATTTGGCTCCGCTTCAATATGTTCTGATCATGCTACATTTGAAGAGGTTGCCACATCTCCTTGACTATTGGAGAGGTTTTCTAAGTACAAACAATATCTCAGTGTAAACAACTAATAATTTGCCCGTTGAAGTGATTTTCTAGGTGTCAATTGTGGTAAGTAGAATACAAATTCATTTGGGTGTACCTCAGCAAGTGAGACAGCCTAGCTATATAAATAACAGTTTCATTCATATTTTCAAAATACGCAGTAAATTTCTTTAAGTAATGATCTAATTGCTAGGGAACATAAATAAATATAATATAATTATAAGAATATATTTATTCCATACTAGATATCTTCACAATGATATTTTAGGTAAGTGACCTTGAAATAACTCAAGATATTTCAAAGTTGTTGTTTCATGCTGTATTGCAAGCTCATTACCCTGCTCAAGCTCTCCACTATTCCTGGTTTTTACAACTACCTTCCTCTGGTGTAGCCTACCCAACTGGGTTAGAGCAGACAATTTGCTTTGTTTGCTCTTTAGCAGCTTACAGAAGAAAAGTAGTGTTATAGTTAGGATACTTATGAATCACCACCTTACTTTGAATTTGTCATCTGAAACAATAAACTAAAGTCAGCTTTGCAGTCATCACCAATTTTACTATTCTATAATGTACTGGTATGTCACATGTATATGCAACATATTTGAAAGCCATTAGCTCAAATATTAACCCACGGATATGGTCTCTCGTTTGCTTATGTAATTATGAGAATTAGCAAAATTAACTTTTAGCTAAGGCTGCATTATAAACAAATCAGTTTTAGAATCAGACATTTGAATAAAACAGGAAGAACGGTACAAAACTACAGCTGTTCATGGCAGTGACAATTTATTTAAATAGTCATCAGTTAATAACTTACTAACTCCTTTAATGGTGTCATATTGAATGGTATCCTGTGGTTCAACATTGGATTTGTTATTCCATCGAAGAGCAAACGGTATAATTATAGAAATGGCAATAGCAATGAGTATAATCAATACACCAATGATGATAGCTGCAATGGCATCTCTGCTTATTGCTCTCTTCTCATCCACCATGGAAGTAGTGTCTTCAGAATACCTTTGAAGATTCTGTTTGGATACTGGATAAGTCCTGGTCAGTAAGAGCCACTGGTGATGTGAATAAGTTCTGGCCAATATATGGCATTGGTGATGATGTTGTGGTTGGTATAGTGGTATCTAAATTCACAAAAATATGTTTCATTACAGCCGTAAATCTCTCGTTCACTTAGGTGAATTCAATATCATGCACTACAATACATGCATAGTAAGAAAAATGATGCCATATACACTTTGGAACATAGCAGCTGTAATTATTATTAAAGTGTACTAATACATAATGTGATTAATTTTGTAAACAAGAATAAAAAACTTTCCATGCCAATGACAGCTTAAAGATGAAGAGCTCCAATAGTTTGTGCCAATGAGTCATAGAGAAGAGACATGTCTGTTACACTATGAGGACTACTCCATAGTGTATAGTCACTTGAAATTCCTACTAATGGAATAGGATTAGTCATTGGAAGTGCTACTCCCACATAGTCTCCCTCCATCACTATGAAATGGCTCTCTGGTTCTAGTTCTACTACTTGACAATGTATTGATGCAATAGTGTATTGAGGTAGTAATGCAACAGTTATTGAACTCTCAGTTACCATAGTAAGACTAGAGGACATACCATCATTTCTCCAGACTGCAAATGTGGCAGAATAATTGTTAGAAGAAGATAGTGAGTCAGTATAATAACAATAATTCCAAGAAGTCACTAATCCACTGCCTTGGGCAGGAAACTGGCTGTTAATTAAAATTCCAGATGTTGGCATAGAAGTGGATCGGGTAGGATTATGTCCAATTCTGTATTCTGTGGTAGAATCTGTCAGATAAATCAGCATTAACTATAATAATAATGATTAATAACTCACTTATTATTGCTTCCACTATTAACACATTGTTCGTGGCTACATTTAAACTGCCAAAAGTAAGAGACTGTAAATCATTATCTCTGCAGTTATCACTTATAGAATTTACACGTAATGCTTCATTTGAAATTGAGCTGGTAACACTCAAAGGATGTGTATCATATTGATCTCTCATACAAGCACCTATAATATCATTAGGCTGAACTTCAAAGATTTCACCAGGATCCAATGATATTGAAGTACAGGCAACCAATGGTGGCCCACTCCTTCTATATACTTTGTAGCTATTGGTCACTCTGTTATAAGTTTGAGTGCTTCTCTCTTGTCTAAATAGCATAAACTGCACTTCATAAGTTCGTGAAGTGCTATCACTACTGTAACAAAATTTCCACTTAGTTATATTTCCATGGCATTGAGAAGGAGATTTTATATCCAGAAAAAGACGGTCCAATGTTGAGTATGATCCAGATTGGAACTCATTACCAAACTGTGGACATGTATTATGTGTTGCTGTACCTGTCCAAATATAAATATTGCTGATGAGACACATTCAGAGTTAGTAATGAACTTAAATTCAACCCTTGGCTCTATTTGACTAGGTAGCACTGTCAACTGAATTACTCTGATTTCATAATAATATGTATATTATGTAATATATTTGGTGAAATTTATACTGAATCATATTAGCTCTGGACTTTCTATGCTTCAGAGTTTAACCACTCTAATGTAATTGAGATGGTGTATATCATGGGGGTCCTTTGGCACCTATAATCTAACTATTCAGTGGAGCAGCTCTTCAGGTAGGCCTTTTTTTACTTGCACCTTAAGTCATAAAAAAATCTAGTTTATCCAAGCAATCATGATTGTTTTACCCTGCTGCGCTAGTGCCTGCGGGTAAATAATCGGCAATTAAACAATTATGTTTACTTTCTGTGCTTCACACACAATTCATTATTTGAGCTGAAATTTCCTTGTCTTGATAAAGTAACCTCGTATTTGTCACTGTAATGTATAATAAACATAAATTTAATTTGCAATACTTGCAGACATGGTAAGACTTTTGGGCCTCGGAAACTTTGAGGCAGGATCCAAGTGTTTAAACTCTTGTTCAGTTCATAGTGAACTACTTGCCAGTATGTTAACCTATGCTTATAGTTTTATGTTGCTTTGCTTACTTAATTATCAGTGTTGCAAGGATCTCTCCTCTCAACCACTCTAACCCCCCCCCCCCCCCCCCCCCCCCCCCACACACACACACACACTCATTTACACTCACATAATAGTATGCAGTCTAAAGACTATCTGTGGTTCTGGTTATTAGCTACTTAACGAGACATTTTAAGTTCAATACATTACCAATTACAGCAGAAAAATTTACTGAATAATCTTCGGTGACTAGGTACTATTTTAGAATCAGAAGTAAACAATGTCATGGCATAGGCATTGTTTTACTTCACTGAAATATCACCCATACACTGATGATTGCCATTGCAATATTATGGTTGAACCATAATATATATTAAAATATTTTTCATTACTAGTGAAAAGTGCTATATATTTGAAAGTAATAGCTAAGTTTATATTCAGTGAACTCACCACTACAAGAGTACAGTACCAGGACGAGCCACAGCTTCTCCATCCTCCTCACCGTCCCTCCGCTCAAGTTGTAGCATTTCACTGTAGCCAGGCTTAGAGTGTTATGTCCCCTTCACCTGTGGCACTTAATTGCGCAAACTAAGTACACATAACATTATGATTTACTGCTTACTAAAAACAACAAAATGCAGTCACAATAATTCCGGGACTAGTTTCTCCAGTCAAACTCCTAAGAAGACCTACTTAGCTATTTCGATATTCATACCAGACAAAATTTATAAGTAGCGGCGGGCCAGATATTACAAATTACACGACAATACCACTCAAAGCTAGCTAACTACATAGCTTACAAGTAAAGATCATGCATTTATAATTCAATGCTTGCAATCTCCAAACCCGAAATTTGCTCCCTGTATTACATTCACTATGCTGTAGAGTACACTCTGACCAAAACAGCTCACATTCGTCTAAATCTGTGCCTCTCACCACATTCCAAGCTAGTCTCGCGTGGCCGATCCCTTTCCCTTTTATTATCTGCTCGCGTTGGGGAGGATAAAAAGGAAAGGGGTCGGCCACCTGGGACTAATTACAAGCTAGTGGGATAAAAGGAGAAGAAATTTCTGCATCAGCTTTGATCTTATTTTTCCTAGTATAGCAAAGTGTATCCTCCACATTCCTCACTAATCAGGTAGCTGAGAAGACCTACCACCAGCTTTTTTACTCAGAAGATTCTGAAGAAGCTGTGCTTGCACATGTGAAATAATAAAAGCTATTGGTTGGGGAATAAAATTAAAATTAACAGACTGCATTAAACATATTTCACCACTATGATAAGCACGAAGAAAATGAATAAATAATAGGTTAGCTATATAGTAGACAAGTAAATGTAAATTGTAATACTTTTTTTTTAAGATTTCAAAATTCCCTTCTCCCCCCACCCCCAACTGCTCACTACTTTTTTACTTGATGTTATTTCCTTACATTCATGCATATATGTTTTAGGTGCATTGTGCTACTCTAATGTGGCTTAAGAGAATGTTAGAGGCAAAGTCTCAGCACAGTTTTGCACATGTTGAAAACCGTTTCTAACAATTTTTAATTAATTAGACAATAAAACTTGACTTTAATTATGTTTTTAGCTTAAAAAGCATGCAAATATGGCGGGAATTTATTCTTTGGTATAGTTACTTGGATGAAGGTAATAAATTAATATTAGCTATTCACAATTGCTTTTGTATTCTCTCTCTTTTGTAGGCTTTTTTAAAAATACATAATTAAAAATATTTGGTTGCCACCGGGAATCGAATCAAGGACCTCTTGTTCAATGCACATGTGCTCTGCCACTGAGCTACGACAACCAGCCAGCAAACAAACACCCCAATTCTGTATTTATGCTGTTAAGGGATACTGCTATGCTACAGTCTCGCTCTCAACAGATCAATGGAAATTCTCTTTTTTTTCCAAAGATTCATTTTATCTGTGGATTTTTTTACTCAGCTAATTTATCACTTCACAATTTCTTTCTCATCCTTCTTCTACTCATAATAAAACAATATGGAATTGTCATGAGTAGAAAATATTTTTGGTGTACTAACATGGGTCTATTAGCGAATCAATATAATCATATGAATCTAGAGCATTAGCTACTTTCACTTAAAAACAATATGTGAACTGATTGCTTGTTTATTCCGCTCTAATTAAGTCTTTCATAAAAATGGAGAAAAAATATGCTTGGATTCACCCCATTTCCAAACATTATCATGGAAAACCAAGCTCTATCTAAAGAACTGGCTCTCTGATCGTGGCAATGAAATGTATAATTTTGGAAAGCTGCATTGCTGGCATACATAGTAGCCACAATACTAAAAATCACATCTCCAGTATGTTATTATTTAATACACTAAATACACTAAATTGGCAATAGCTATATCGTGCTAGTGATTTTACTCATATTTTTTTCTGGAATATTGGTCCAAATTTAATTGCAGTGGAATGAAATTAAAAATTGCAATTTATTGAGTCCCTTGGTGCTAACAATGGTAAGCAATTGCTTTTATGATGATTTCATTTGAAATATACTATGGACCTGAGGTATGCTTGAAGCTTTCTGGCTGTGTCTGCTACTGTGCTGTCTTCAATGAAGAAAGATTGCAAATTCCCACTGCTGACAGAAAGCCAACAAGTGGTTTTGACAAGCTGACCATGAGAACACTTGTTGGCTAAAATTAACACTATATCTATACAGTATTCCCATGGGAACCTGGACTAAAAACGTCGGTTATTTAGTCCCACTATATTAGCCACTCTCTACCGCGTAGTACCGGAGCTCAAGAGTGAGGCAAGATCGCCTGCTGTTTAGCAGTGCAACAATAAGAGCCAGCGCACACTGAGATTATTAATTAAGTGAATGCTTCCGCTTCCTAAACGCAGTTCAGAGTTCACCAATTAGATTGCATGCCTGAGGTTGACTTGTATCACCACGAGTGACAATTGGTCAAGTTTAGCACTTTCGTATGTGTAGCTACACTCAGTAAAATATGGGGTTGTATATAGTCCGGTTGCCAAACACTGAATTTTGTGAGGGACCTGGAATTTTTGGACGCATAATTGTTTGTTGTGTATTTGAATTCTTTGAAGGGTCCAGATGGATAATCCACCTGGTGCCACTCCGTCACCCTTGGGGAATTTGAGAAATTCAAGATGGCCGACAATGGCCTCTGATGATAGAGTTCATCACTTTTCTGATTGTTTTTCAAATTTTTTTCTAATTTTTCAGATCTTAAAAATAATTTACATGTCAGATGAGCTAGAATCAATCATGCAGCATGTGGTTTGATGTCAGGCTTGCTCAAGCCTGCAAAACTTGAACCCTTTGATGTGTGTTTATGTGGTTTGTTGTTGTCCAGCTTGCACAAGCCTGCAGAACCTGAGCCCTAATTTGTTGTGTTGTGATAGTATATAAGACTGTGATAGTTGTAAGATGGTCAGACTTGAGTTGGATGAGCCATTTTTGTGTCTGGTTATTGTTGTCATCTTGTCTTCGAAACAAACTTGAACAAGTTCATTGGTCTATACACAAGCTAGCAGGAAGGCAGGTATGATTTAAGAATAAATACATTTTCTTAGACTTTGGATGCATGCTTTTATTTTGACCAAATAAGCATTATAA
>WLWD01000470.1_pt1 | contig 95472 bp, 68 predicted proteins | sample 6712731 | NCBI WGS metagenome assembly WLWD01 (sample SAMN12718690, study PRJNA576275) | sponge metagenome | isolation source: marine sponge | host: Mycale hentscheli | place: New Zealand: South Island, Marlborough, Capsize Point | collected 2014-11-01
TAACCTCTGTCAAATAGCTCCATAAATGACTGAGATAGGGAATCCAGCTTTTTTAATCAACAGGAGGAGAAGATGATAATGATGGTGACAAGAGCTTCAAAGAAGCAATTGGAAAATGTAAGCTCATATTTCGAGCATCATGACTACATAAAAGAAGCCAGAGAGTAAGGACCAACTATAAACAGTATTGTGAACTTAAAAATTTCCTTGTTAGAACAGACTAATTGATGTAATTTTTTTTTGTTCAAAACAGCCAGTATACTATGTTTTATTTATTTATTTATCACTCAATTCATATAATCTAATACACTTTGTACAATCAAATATTAGATAAACAGTCAAAAAGTGATGGTTTCCGAGAAGGGACAGCTTTTGAAGTTCGACTGTAATCATTCCTGCGGAACAAATTCGCGCCGAACATTACACCAAAACGGTTTTAGCTTGCTAGAAAAGAAACTTAAGGTGCAGGTTTGAAGCCAAATTAGTCCTAAGTAAACAACTATACACCGTTGTGAGCCATTTCAATGGACATAATGAAAATAACCTCTTTAATTAAAATGTGTAATGTTTGTGCTACAATACAATCCCTTTGCTAGATAGCCAACTGTTACTGATACAATAATGAATCTTGTGTGTAATGTACTAGTAAATGCAATAAGCATTATGATTTTGATCTAGATAGTTTACATTAATAAATCTTTAATCAGCATACGAGATCATTTTGAACAATTTCATGTGTACTGTGATAATGCAAACGAGCAACCTTGAACATCAATTACTCCATTACATTTGTGATCATCTATGAATAATGCACAATTACTTTCCTGCAAAGGCTTTAAACAATTTCATATGCTTTCTATTGGTGGATAAGATTAGTAAAAACGTATTACTGATCCAACTTCCTGATTCAGGTCCTAGCTAATGGTGCTTACTGCAGATATTACAGTCTCCAATCACTTTAAACTCAGCACGAAAAAAAATTGAGAAAATTGATATTGTTACAGAGCCCGCGTTTTGTATTGGCTACTGGGGGTTTCCAATCCCGGTAACTGTAAAAAAGATACGTACAAAGCAAGAAAGGAAACAGAAACAAAACTCAATGCAATTAAGATTAAAAGAACTTGACAAAAAAACTACAACAAAAAAACAAAAAAAACAACAACCAACAACCTAAACTAAGCAATGCCGTCCAGGGATGGAGGGAGAGTAGGGAACCAGTGCAGCCACAGGAAGGCGGAGTTCCCTCTCCACAGTGCTATGGCCAGTTTCCTGAACAGCTGCTTTGTGAAGGAGCGGAGTCAGTGGGACCAATCCTACGGCCGATGGCAGAGATGGTGACTGACGGTGGTCCTCAGCAAGCACCCCCCCCCCCCCCCCCCCCCCCCCCCCCCCCCCCCCCCCCGACATCTCGGCCACCAACCCCGAGTGCGCATGTGCCCCTGTTTTCGCCGCCTATAAAAACCGACTCGCCCGCTTGCCAGCTGATATACTCGGTAAACTTCAATCTGGTGGAGGAGAATGTCCGCACGAGGAAAGGGAAAAGTCAGCGAGACGAAACGCGTCAACCGCTCCCACCGAGCGGGACTTCAGTTTCCCGTGGGAAGAATTCACCGTCATTTAAAAAGAGGCAATTACAGTGATCGGATAGGTGGAGGAGCTCCCGTTTATCTCGCTGCTGTGATAGAATATCTAGCAGCTGAAATTCTTGAACTGGCTGGAAATGCAGCAAGGGACTACAAAAAAACTAGAATTAACCCGAGACATCTTCAACTTGCCATTAGAAACGATGAAGAACTGAATACAATTTTTGCTGGAGTTACCCTTGCTCAAGGTGGCGTCCTCCCTCATATTCAAGCAATTCTTCTTCCCAAGAAAACCAGTAGCAGCAAGAAACAGGAGGAGCAACCACCCTCTCAAAGCCAAGAATTCTAACTTACTGTGTAACCAGAACTGTATTGTTTTTGTATTTTTTTTTGTATTGTTTTTGTATTTTTTTTTGTATCTTAACTACTAAAACACGTTACACCAATCCATCATTCAAATAATTCACATTTGAAATAATATCTTTTTTTGTTTGTAATATCTAGAATGAAAAGGGGTGCATTGCCATAAGACAATAGGAGCCAAATGTGTCAATCCAAAACAATACCTTTGATTGAATTATCTTGAGATCTGTGCAACACTTGGAGGGAAGTGATGCGGTGTCCTTCAGTAGAAGACTTTGCCATACCAAATAAGAAATCTTGTTTTAAAATTAATTATATTACATACTTTTGACAAAATAGAATTAAAAAAAAGAAAAAAAAGAAGCCTATATTACTGAGTCATTGTTAATTGTGAAATAAAAATAAAAGATGCCTAGTGTGTTCACTTATTAGCTGTGCTAGACTCGCCAGTTTGGTCCATTGGCCTCTGATAAGGATGGGTACTCCGCATAACTTTAGACCTACAACACACAGCCAAATGAGTATTTGTTACACATACACACAACATGGGAGTGCAGCCCAAACATAATAACACACTAATATAGTATACAGTACTGCGACGTTAACACAGTGTAGCAATGCCATAATCCTAATACAGAGGGGTTCACACACACAAAGTTGGTTATAGCTTATATAAACTAGCTGCAATTGTCCACACAATGTTTGTTATAACTAGCTTTGCAATTGCATAAAAAACAAAAATAAATAAATAAATAAATAAAAGATGACGGGACCAACTCTGACCTGTACACTTGCTGAATAAAAGTTGCAGCTCTATCAACTTCCCTTGTCCGATGCTTGTAGATACGGTACTGGTTTTGAATGCGTCTAGCAGCCATGTCTCTTCTCTGTTTAGCCTGCATAAATGGGAAAAAGAAGTGAGCATAGACCAGACAGAGATAGATGGTTCAATACTAGCAATTTGACTTTGCAACATACATACTCGTTTTTAAAAACAGTAAAGGCTTCTAATACATAACAGAAAGCACCTGTATTTTACTTTCTTTGATCTTACAATCCAAGTAAGTATATATTGCCTCCTCCTAAATTTGTTCTTAGTATGTAGCCCTAATAGGGTCAGTAAAGAATGGCTGGGTCACCAATCAAACATTTGTTTGCATAATATTTATAATGAGGCAAGGCAAAAAATTAAAAAAAAAAATTTCTGGGCAAAAATTTATGTCCCATAATATAGTGCAGAACTCAAACATAACTGATCCACAGGTTTACAGATACTGAAGATGTTGATCACAACACCTATTTACTATACAGAGAAGTAGATCATGGGCATATATGCAAAATTAAATTACATAAAAAATATCATGGGACTAAACACAGAAAAGTACTAAAATGAGAGGATTGATCAGATTGGGCTAGATAGCTTCATACAGCCCACTTTCCTTAATGTGCAAATAAATGAATGAATGAATGTATGTGTGAATAGCTGAATAAAGTGTAAAATCTGGTCCACCTACACCTGCCTCTGTGCTTGCGTGCATGCATGTGTGTGTGTGTGTGTGTGTGTGTGTTATGAGATGAGATATTAATTAAAATGCTCTTTATGGGAGAACATTCCTAATGTACTGATTTTTTTTAAACATAAATACGTACAAAATGCAAATGGCAGTGAGTGATTAAGGCTAGACAACACTTACTTCTCTATACTTCTTATAGTAGTTCTCAATCAACAGAGCAGCACTCTTCTCTCTATTCCTCAGCTGCCGACGATTCTAAACAACAAACAATCAGTTCAACAACAAGAAAACTTCTCTTAGCCCGAGATAAGTGAATTATTGCCACTCATTTTATTACCTTGTACTTCCGAAAGGCATTCTGAATTATTTCTGCAGCATGAAAGAGTTGATCTTGCTCCATATCTGTGTCACATGAACACCAATCAGCAAATCAAAAACACTATTATAGTGGACAGTACACAGGAATGTTTAATCTACTTTCAGATCTATTGAATATAAATAAGGATCCACCCAAGATGTCCATTACCACTTAAGAGTTCATTGAGATGACATGGTGGTATCAGCTATTGGAATCCCAATCACCAATCACCATTCACACACACACACACACACACACACACACAATGCTAATTCTCCTGCTACTGCTAGTGGGTTGCATGTACCAGGCTGAGCCACGACACCTGTGCACTAAGCAGGCACTATGAGCCGTGAAGCAATAAAGCTCCTGGAGTCAATCTAAGAACTTGCAAAAGGACTGGCCTTTTTTTTTCCACAACAAGTGGTGTGGGCACCCGAAGTCCCACCTGGACCATTGCTGTTTCATGAGAAAGGCCTTGAATTTTCACCCCAGCAAGTGCCAGGTACCCAATCACAGCTGGGTGGACTGGTAGGGCAGGTGGATGGCAGAGAAAGAAAACCAGATGGAAAGTTACACACACACACACACACACACACTCTTTCTCTCAAACAAATTAGTAAGTTTGTGTAGTCTCACCCTCACATAAACATTCTTGCAAGCATTCTTTAACCCTACCCCACCTTACCAACTCCATCTACTTCTCACCTGTGAGGATCATGTTAGAGAAATCTGCCTGCTGGACATTGGGAGACTCGCTCAGCATCTCACACAATTCTCGCACGGATGGAGACTCATCAAAGGCTTCGTGCATTGACATGCTCGAACTTGTAGCAGATGTACCACTTGGAGAAGATGGAACAGAAGTTGCTGTTCGATACTTTAAGAAATCCAGGCAATTGTCCCCTAATGCATTCTCCAATGTGATCTGAATACCTTTACCTGGAAAACATGTAATGTCCTGCAGTTGGGAGGGGTTGATGCTCACTGGCACGGATGGACTTCCCAGAAAACCGGCAGCAACTGGACTGGCAGAGTGTCCATGCAGAGGGGAGGGGTTGACACTGACTGGAATGGATGGGCTTCCTGGAGATCTATTAGCAACTGGACTGGCAGAGTTGCCGGGAATATTACCGAGGAGTGACAACGTGTCGGCAGCAGATGGCACATTGAGAGAAGTGTGAAACTGCTGAGGAGTTGGTAAAGGGCTCACTTCTCCAGTTGCTAAGTTGGGGAGGGAGAGGTGAAAGGTTGACGTGCCATAGCCAGGCAGGGGAAAACCCTCCAATTCCAAATGGTCCTTGCTTGGCGGTGGCTCGCTGAAGATGCTGATATTCGAAGTTTTACGAACTTCCTGTTGCTGAGGCGGCAAATCGTAAGGCACTACATTGGTGCTGGGGGAGTTCTGAATGGAGGTGAATGGAGAATGTGTGTGTGAAACAGATGAAGTGTGCGGATCACCTGCTATCACAGACTGACCAAAATACTGTGAGATAGGTGAGGCACTGAGGGTCATAGAGTGATGCATGGAATCTTGTTGGTTGGTGGTGCCGAGGTGGGCAGGGCTGGTGTTGAGATGGGCGGGACTGGTGTTGAGATGGGCGGGGCTGGTACTGAGTTGGGCTGGGCTGGTGCTGAGTTGGGCTGGGCTGGTCCCAAGGTGGGTTGGGTTGCTGAGCAGATTTGATGCTGTAGGTCCAGGTGAGTTAAATATAAGGCTGTGGAGCTCCTCAGAAAGTTCCGAACCGTCCGGGTAAACGGTGGGGTTAGCCTTCACGGGAGACGAAAGATGCCGCTGATGATGATGGTGCTGATAATGGTGTGATGGCTGCTGGCTTGGAGGTGGAGTGTGAGTAGTTGTGACATGTGCTGAATGTGTTGCTATATTGGAGGTAGTGAGAGAGAGAGAGAGAAAAGAAGGAAATATTAAACTTGTGAACTCAGTCAAAACTTGGCTAACAAGTGAGATTCTCTTAGGCCTAACAAATTAAAAATGAAATTTAGTCAAAGTAAGATATGTCCGATAATCTAAAAAGTTTTAAGTAACTTTTCCAGTTGATTTTAGGTCTGCAGCATAAATTAGCTCTTAGTCTTTCCGACCTTTATTATTCCACTGTATGCTTGCAATTTAATTACCACAATTGCTTAGAAAGTAAAAAAGCAATGTTCTGAACCAATTGTGAAATTCTTATATTTCCTCAATAATCAAGCTATGGTTGGTTATAGTGTTGGTAAAATTCTATTACAACATGTGACTTCTCTAATCAAATTCTGCATGTTTGGCTAACTTGGTCATTATTGTCTGCCCCGTAATTAAGTGATATAAGTAGTTACTCAAATCATCAGTACAAAGCGCATTCTAAAAATGTAATATTTGTACAATGTAGGGCTGTGCGATTATTACTATAATTGGGTATTGGCAATTATCAATTTTCATAAAGTAAAGAATCACGATTAATCGATTAATCGGCTGATTATGATATGTAATGGTAATTAAAAATCAAGGTAAGTTTTCAGCTAAAAAACACAGCATGTCAACATTGTCTGGGTCCAAACAAGCTCTTTTATAATTAATTATTTGCCCTGCTGTGGAGAATAGCCTTTCAGAAGGCGTACTTGTTGCAGGAATGCACAATAACTTTATAGCAATGTTAGCAATGTTAGGAAAGCGATGATTGTGCTCCTTCCACCAGGCTAAGGGATTTGCATCAAGAGCTGGTGATGCTTCATCAACATAGTGCTGAAGCTCAAGTTCAGCTTTCTGTTTAATAGACAGTGGTCTGTTATTGTCTTTCTGGCTGAACATATCACCCAAAAGCAATGGCTAGCAGTAGCTGGAGGGGGCAGCTGGCTAACCAGCTGCCCCCTACCAGCTGCCTACGGCCCTACACCCGAGGGTCAGCTGTTCCCAATTAATCGATTTTGGACAGCATCCCCATCCCCCACTTCAATTTGTCCCTTTACTCGATTAAGGCCTAGTACAATGTATGAATAAATTATAGCTCAAAGCACATAATTGATGAAACTTCAAATTTAAAGGGTCAAATTGTTTAAAATTCACCTTTGTTAATAGTATGACCACATTCCCCACTTCAATCAAACAAGACTGACCTGATTGTGAACTGCATGTAGATAAGGATAATGTGACGGTCGTGGTAAACGAATTAGTAGCTGAGCTTGAGGATTTCTCCGGGTTGTGTTCCAGAACTGCTCCACCTGATTCTGTAAGGTTTGGGAACTGAAAGTCGGTCGTGCTCACGTCTCCAGCGAGTGACTGGGCCTTCAGCATCTCATCTAGAGTCGAGTCATTGATGTCTAGACCCAAACTGGTAGGATTCCAGTTGTACAGTGATGATGGGTCAGCGTTAACAGCTTGCTGGTTTCTGTCGCCCGAGAAAGTTCCATCACTGGAAGTCGGCTCTCGCTGGTGGTTGTAAAGAGAGGCCGCCGTTGACGGGTCATTTAGAACGTCCTCCATGTTATTCTGCGCCACCTGGGTGTGTTTATCTGGTAAGGAAAACCAAGAGAGAGGAACTTCAAATAGTTTGGGGTCCAAGTTTTCACCCACACTCTCAAAAGTTCCTCCACTTTGTCCTTCAGCGAGAGTGAGGCTCGCAGAGCTCTCATAACTGGCAACACTATCGCTGAATTCAGACAACGTGCTACTCCGGCTGTCTCGACAGGCACTTGGAAAGCCTCCAGCTCCAGTTTCTGAAAGGGAACTTGGATGCGTCTCCATGTCGACAATTGGCGGCAGAATATCCTGATTGGGAGTTGGTACAGAGGGTGGAGGAACTGGTGTATCCACTGGTGTAGATGGAATCTCAGTCATTACAACATTCTCACCGCTAATAGCTGGCGGCGATGACTTTCTGTTAACACCTTTGCCTCCCTTGTTTCCTGCCCTGTTGGCAGACATGTTTGACGGGCGGACAAGCCCACTTATGGCCTTCTGAAGACAACCCAAAATATGAAAAGGAGTAGTTTCTTTGTCTTTTGGCTGAACCTTCTTTACCTTGTTGTTCTTCTTCTTGCCCATGGAAACCAAATGTGAAAGGGCAGTGTCTGACGCCTGAGACGATAAAGGAGCAGGCTGTAGTGGCCGCAGTGATGATGAGCCTGCTATTCCATTAGAGCTTGGAGGGCGTGGCAGAAGGCGTGGCCCCGGCAATGCTACCGGTCCACCGTTGGATGTAGGAAAGGTCAAGATGTAGCTGACAGAGCCTTCCTTGTGGTAGCTCATGATCAAATGAGGAGATTTGGACAAGACTTTAAGTGCGTCCAGCGACTCTAGAGCGTCCGTTCTTAAGGCTACCGGAGATGGTTGAGCTGTGCTGGGAATCAAAGGTGCAGACAAAGTAGGTGCGACTGAAGGAGAGGGCGTGGCTGGTGTGAAAATGCCAGCTCCTCCTACTAGAGGTGCCGAAAGCTGAGAAGTAGAAGACACCCCAGACGAGACGGTGTCTATTCTCGCCGTGTTCTGACCCACTGCATTGTGGTTGCCCGAATGATAAGGACACTCGCAGTCACATGGACCGTCCTTCTTGGAAGCCATGGCAGACTTCATCTTCTTGGATCGGCAGTCGTCGTACATGTTCACCGGAAGTCCGTTGTTGTTTTTAGTGATCACATCCAGCAGAGAGTCGCCCGGGCGGAAGTTGGAGCAGAGCGTGCTACTAAGCTGAATTAAGAGCATCTTGGCGATGTCGGCGTCGACGGTCATGTTCAGAAGAGCACACAAGTTGCAATCGCTGATTGTAAGCAACGACCAGTCCGTAGGGGTCAGCGTGGGGTCAAGAACTGCCACAGCAACTTCCTGGAAACAAGAGAAGTACACATTAACTCTGATACTTGTAGCATACATACAGTAGGTATCACTAGTATAATATACAACTGCATACCTATTGCACTATATTATATGTATATATATTATATATATTATATATAATTTTGATGATATGTTCAAACGGTCCAATCAGATTACTCAATTCTGGGTGAATATATTTCATATCCACCTCCTCAGAGGTTAATAAGTGAATCATCCAATCAAACAAATTAGTTTTTATGTGTTTCTTATTGCCTAGAGCCATGGTACAAGTCAGCTACACCACTCTGTTCAATCAATCGGTACAAGATTTACACTATTTCGGGCCTTTGGTTGTGTAAATCTCGTACAAATTTTCCACAACATACATAGTTTAGCAAATTATTATGCTATAGCGCAAGGTATTTTTGTTCATTCTGTGTATTTTCATTCACTTCTTCATTGAAGTGGTTACATCAGTCAGCCTTTTCGCACCTGCTTTATTTTTTTTTAATGACCTTTGTGTTCTCCTGCTTCTCTATCGTTTCTTCTACCCATGATTTATGGTTAGTACTGTAGGTGAACACTCTTTACCAACTCAGTCCAGCAAATGAATTATTCAGGCACCCAGTGTTCAATTTTTATAGAGCAGGGGATGGACAGGGCACCCATTCAGGTAATGACGACATGCTTTAGCAACTCAACTCACGCTGTGGCTATTGGTTACTATATGGTATTTAAAAAACCCTTTACCTGACACAATTTTTAAAAGTCAAAACATTAGTAACCCTTTACCAGACGTAATTTAAGTCAAACATTAGTAGATGGCTTTTTTGTCGGAAGCAATTGGTTAGTCCGAACTACCATTATAGAGATAAGAAAATTTGCTAGCTAAAATGAATGGTCAACAGTTACATACTTGTACTTGAGAAATGCATGGACTGAATTACCTTGAACTTAAACTCATGGTAATGTAGTCTTTTTGTAGTGTTCTGTACAATTGTGTTTGCATACAAATCTTGTAATAGCAGAAGTCAACTTTTATCAGATATGTTTAAAAATTACTGTTTTTGCTTCTAGTCTTATTGCATATCTTCGTTGCTGTTCATTTGGCCATGGAATTGTAAAAGTTGTTTTCAAATACAGCAACAGTTTGAGGAGGGAGCTAATGAAAGTGAAAGTCTGTATATAAATGATGTTATTAGGAAAGGGACAGTGTACCTAATTCCATGTTATCAATGTGATTACTTTTACATTGGTGAAACAGGACGAAGTTTGTTAAGAGAAAACAAGAACACAACTTATGCTATACGTGTACTTATTCGGACTGACATTCTACTGTGGTAGAATTTTAATTTCTCTCCCCCCCCCGCGCTACATTAAGCTCCCGCGCTACATTAAGCTCCCCCATCCCTTTACCAAATCCTGGACATACACATATAACAACACAACACACAATCACTGACTGACCTTGTCCTTGATCTCAGGAACAGTGAGATAGTCGTCTGAGTCCAGATAATGGACCATCACGATGCTGGGGTTCTGGAGGACAGACGTATCAAATCAAGAAGCAGTAAAATCTTAACATCACGCAAGACGAGAAAGAAAATTTAAACTAAAAGTGGAAGGATGATGTATATTTTAACAAACACACACACACACACACACACGTGTGAGTATTGAGAGTTAGTTACATCAACATGCACTTGGGTCTTCACCAAATTGCTAACTCTACACCAGGTTTTATAATGCAAGGACGGGAGGCACTGCGTGTACTTAGCCACGCCTCATTTTAAAAACCCATACTACTTTGATGCACATGCCTATATGAGAATGTATACTTAAATACTGAGATTAATATTTCCTTAGTACATGCGTCATTTTATAATCTTAACTGCATATAAAATTCAACTTAGCTAATGTACAAGATAACGGTCACACATTCTGGGGGGGGAGGGGGGAAGGTGGTGTGGCAAGGGAGATTCTGACTTTGTATAAAACCCTACTATATACTTTATCTGCTTGGAATGCTATCAATGTCAGAGGCCCAAATACTCGGAATATTCCCTAAACGTAACTCACTGGGTGCCAGGAGCTTATGAAACCAGGGAAAGATCAATATTTGGGTTATGTTTGTGTTCCAAGAAAAACATTAATGACCCATGGCAGTGGTTTAATGCTGCTCTAGCCTTTTAGATATGTGTATGTTACCATGTGTGTATGTATGTGTGTATGACTCAACCCTCCCATTGCTTAGGGAAGGCCGTGTAACTGTTTTAGTAGTGGAAATCAAGGTAAAAGTCAAGGTGTGTGTGTGTGTTTTTGTGTGTGTGTTTGTGTGTGTGTGTGTGTGTGTGCGTGCGTGTGTGCGTGCATGTTGATAAGTTAATTGTTTACCTGGAGAAGCCAGTAGGTCCTTCGGTGGAAATTGGAGTCCGAGGCAGAGTGGGCATAGCAACCATAGAGCAGCTGCAATTTAAATAATAATTAAATGAATCATTGGTAGTTAGTTTAAAAATAACCAGAATAGCATGCTTAAAATACCTGATAAATTATGATTACTTTCTATGTGTATCAGATACCAATAGTAACACATTTCCATGGATATTTAATACTTAAGACAAACCTTAGCTCCCTGTGTATGACGAAGTGTGGAATAAAAATAGAATAAAAGATTGGACGTATTATTCACATTAGCAGAAAGTATGTATGTAAGCTTTTACCCAACTTTTGAGAGTAGACTTTTATTTAACACTGAGCAATTGTATGACCAGGAAACAATTAAACCTTCAGTCTTTGGTACATTTGCAGTTACATGTATGTCTTAGATATACAATACATACACACATACATGCATACATACATACATACATACATACTAAAACACATAAATATAATGAGGTTGCAAAAAACAAACAAACAACAACAACAAAACAAATTTATGCTTGAATCAGTGGAAACACTAGCAAGTGAAGTCAATATTACAAAGAATTTGTTTCTCTTTGACAACCACGCCTCCTCCCTCTGATGTACATGAGAACATCGTCATAGCTATAAATTTGGCTTGACAACGAGTGAGAGAGAGGGAGTCTAAGGGGGGAGGAGGAGGAGGAAGGGAAAGCTTAGTCCATTCTGATGCCTCCATATTGCTATTTGCTGAGCAGAAAGAATTTTTTTTTTTTTTTTGAGTGATGAAATAAGTCCACTTTTTTTGTACTAACATTCGACTATGCAACATGAAGTCAGTACACACACTTTGCACGTTTTTAAGTATTGCAATAATCTAAGGAAGTTGTTTTTGCCCTCCTAGATTCATTTTCTATATACAGCCCTGATACACACACATAAAAACAAGTCAACAAATAGGAGTTGTGTTGACCAACAACTGACACAATATCCATTGATTTATGATTGTCTATAGCAGCTTGATACAAGGCCACACATCCGGTGCACTGACGTAGTCAGAAGACACAAGGTTTTACAGCTGTAATACATGTTCTATTATACGACCTTAGAGTGTACTCTAAGGAGTGTACTCTAAGTAAATAGTGCACATTGTCATAAATACTTCTGCTGTAGCACTATGTAGGTCAGTGTACATGTAAGCACACTCCCTAACATACATAAGAACACACTTATATAAGCTCATGCTCACATGCCTACAAACATGCATTCACACATACTTACACATATACACACAAACACATGTGCATGCACAAATACAACACACATACTAATAAAAACACTGGATTTGCATAAGCTAAGTACCCGAACGCCTAATTTACCTGGTACCCTCCCACTTTCAGCTTCATACGGTCTTCTCGAATAGTCTTGCTGGTGGTAGTACGTGTCTTCCAATCATAGCCATCGTTGCGATATTTCTTAGTCTAAGAACAGAACCAAGGAAGACTAATATTGAATATATCATTTATTTACCACACACTGTCAGTCAATGCTGAAATCAACTAGGAAGCGTTTCCATGGGCAACCATTTTCTGTGCCCTAGGATATTACAATGGGGAAAGGAGGTTTATATAGTACTTGTTCAATCCACTAGCTGTAACCCCAACCTAACTTCCATTTCTTCTCTTACCTTAGTCTTGTCAAAAAAGAGAATAGTGCCAGATGGAGACCTGTAACAAATAAAATGAGTGAATCAATAAAATAATGGAGGTAAGTGAATTATGCATATATTATATATATGTATGTGTATGCGCACGTGCACTTGAGTTTGTGTGTTTGTGTGTGTGCATGTGTGTCCAAGTGCTAATCATTAAATCCTCACTTTCTAACCACTGATACGTCTGCATATCATTACAAGAACAATAGTCAAAGCTCTCACTAAAACTCGACCATCACCTTCTACACCCCACAAAGCCATTTTTACTCACCTTTGAGGCACCTCCTCGGTCAGCCATTCCTGGTGCCGGTCAAAACTGATGAAGTAACTCAGTATTTCCTGCGGGAAACATCGAACACAAATAATAGCAACAAATTGGCATCCCACTCCCATTTCCTAGCAACAGCGTGCATACTAGCACGTGTCAATAAGCTACATAACTACAGGAGGCGTGCTCACATTAGCGCGTGATCAAGTGCCGTACGCTACATGTATGCACGGCCCATTTGTGGCTCACTTCAATGTGTGTCACTAACTGAGCATACATGTTCAATATTCTGGGCACGTGCAGTTGTGCACACACACACACACCAGTACACACCGTGTCAAAGATTACTGTCACACGTCCATACAATGCCTCCTCCCACTCTACCCATTAATATGGGTGTGTGTCATAACTGCAGCAGGGCATTGGTAGCCCCCTACTATATCTTAGTTTCGTTTAATCTGCCACAATAGAGAAGAAATGCCAAAAGAAACACCTTATTCTGCTCAACAAATTGAGATGGCAGTGTTTGCACATGCTCAGTACTCCACATTGTATAAGCACGCTTTTCCCAATTTCATTTAAGTACCCCTCTCATTAGCCAATTAATGACTACACATAGCCATTTTATATCAGTACATCCCTGATAGTAATCCCAGTTGCTTGGCTAACTTGCCAAAAATAAAGACTGCAAATATACTTCACTTAGGAGCAAAGTCAACAGCAGCTATGTAAGATTCCAGTATTCATGGCGGCAGTCTTGCAGTAGGGGCTTTGATAATCAGAGAAGTCTTTGTGGAAACTGATGCTAACCTCAAATTTAGAATAAAAAAACTCAAAAAAAAAAGGTAATAATAAATAAATAAAATAAATGAATAAAAGGAATAGTATATTTAGAAGGAAACCAACCAATAAAACAACAACAACAAACAAACAAAAACAACAACAGAAAACTACACACGAAACTGCCAAGTATGAATTAATTTATTTAGATACAAAAATAGGCACTACACACAGCAGTGCAAACACACACGCTTTATGCATGCCAGCCTCTAATTCCCCTAATTATCCACAAGGACATCAGTGTTTACATAAACAAGGAACCACATCAAACCAAACAAACAAAAATACTAGTGATGCGCTCTAATAGCACAAAATAGCGAAGCGAGTGATGCATGTTCCCTGTAATTGCAGCTATTTCATGCATGCTTGGTGTGGCTAGGAACATTTAATTGCTTTTCAAAAAGAAAGATTTTTTACTTTGCTACTTGTTTCTGTTTCGTTTTAGCTCTCCTCCTCCTTGCCCTGTCTTTTTCATTTCTTATCTCTCTCCTTACTAATTTTCTTCTGGAGTTTCTAACGCCCTCAAAGCTCTTGACCGAGCGTTTCTAACGTTTTGTCTCTCTTTCGCAGAATTTGTTTCACTGGGCATCGCTACTTCGTACGGCGGGTAAACAAAACAAAATGTTGCTAAGAAGGTTACCCGGCCCGCGCAAGCGCGTAGGAGAAAATGCGCACACGTACGCCCATGCAAGAACAAAAACAATTCCTAGACCTAACAAAAAACAACAACAAAATATATATATATATCGCGGACTCATTAATAAGTCAGCTCCGCTCGCTTCGCTGAATTAGGGACTTACCTTCTCTACCTAATTTCATTAAAGCTACAAAACTTGGCTCATCCTGCTTGCACAACAAAATTTTGTGGAATTCGAAATTCTTTTTCACAAAGTTCCACCAATTCATGTAGCAGTCATATTAATATGCAGAACTAAACCTCCTGCTAAAGTAACCAAGTGTAACTCCATAATGTTGGAACATATTCAAGGGACCAAAGGCTTCCTGTAACATGAACTTTAATCAATTTTATGTTGTCATATTATTTACAGTGGTATCATAAATAAGAAAATGCTTTGAAATGGGATGGAAAGGATTTAAGGTCGTGAATCTAGGTTTAAAGGTATTCATGTGAAGTGTCACCTGTATTGGATTGTGCACCAAAAATTATTAGGGGGGGGGGGGGGGGTTACAGACCCAAAACCTCCTTACCCCCTCCCCCTTTTCCTATGCCACTGATTAGGTAAAAACGACTACCACTGAATAAATAGCATGTGACCAAAATGGCCAGTAAAATAGTTACACCACCATATAGGAAACAATACACACAAACAACAATCAATTAATCTCTCCGATATAGCCGCGGTATCCAGTTTTCAATTGTAAATGTTTGAGAACCTTTAATGGACCGATTTGATACAGATTTAGCTCTACTCTGCTGTAATATACTCTTGGACACTGGATTGGAAAGACTAAGTGCACTGGTCCTTCCAGTTAGAGTTTATTTGGTCACTAACTCGAGTGCCTAGCAACAGCTGGTACAGCATGTCAAGACACACCATCACAAAGGACTTTTGTTTGTAATCAGTCAGTTTCAACAACTCTGGAATTCCAACAAACTTCATTGTCCCCCAAACCAAACTTCCTGAGTTTATTCTTCTCCCTTTCCAATCCAATAAATATTTTCTACCTTCACACACTAGAACTCTAGAACTTCAGGGGGAAAAAGAAAAGAAAAAAACAAGTTAAAGCATAGCAATTACAACACTCAATCCTTTCTTATTCAGCCGTCTCTAATCTGGGCATTTCTACCAGGCACCTGTTATAAGCTACATTATGGTCTTTATTATGGTCTTTACCAGTGCAAATGGTGATTCTTACCTACAAAATTGTTTTTTTTATATACCTGTAGTAGACAGGAGGTAAGTTAACCCAAAGGTGAGCACCTTCTTAATTTCAATGCACAATAAACCAATGGAAATAACTAGCTACCAGGTTTTTCTTTCCCTGATGCTTACAGTGCCACGTAGTGCCTGATGATCCTGTCGCACAGTCATGTATGCAATTGAGTAGGATAAGAGTTTGTACATGGCAGACAAAAACAACAACAACAACAACAACAAAAAACAAACACTAAATCACAGATCCTACATACAGTAGGATATGACACTGTCATTTGCTCACTCACAGCCCATAATATTAGCACATTCACAATTAACACCTCATATTGCGCTCTGCCCTGTACATATACATATATACTAAATTACAGTACATATATGTGAATAAGTATTATCTATTATATAATTTAGCTACAATTGTGTGTACAGCTTTCTTGTTGATGATCACCACTTGCATACGATCAATACCTCCTTGTAAATCAACCATACCGAAGGCTTGTTTAAATTCCAATCAACAAATTAACATCAAAATGCATTTTTGTGAAGTTCAAGTTGAAAAAATTCAAATCTCTCCAGTTCCTCGTACTGAATTGAGTTACAAATCACACACATCCGGAGCACAAGTGGAGGAATCAATTAAATAACAATCATAGACTTCAATCAACTCCAACTTCCACAAATTCCAACCCCTGCACCCACGTTTGTGAGTATATCTTGAAACAGTATAACTAGCAACAAATAACCCATGCAAATATCTGCCATAAACCAGTTTGACAAGCAGTGTGCTTTCATCGTCCACTCAAGCTGCTTCAAATAACCAAAGATGCTAAAAGAAAAGCTCTTCACTTCTTTCGTATTTCATCTTTTTACCCTCCCCAAAAATAAAGGCAAAATTTGAGAGAAAAGAACTCTGAGCAATAATGGCATCCAATCTTATCAAAACTTAAAAAAAGTAAATAAATTCTATCATATTATATTGATGTTGCTCTACTCTTCTAACACTGCTGAAGTTAGCCAAAATATCGTGCCACTTGCAGTATGTGTTGTGTTGGTAAGAACGTTTAGGGGCTCTGAAGACACAAAACTGTTGTGAGCATTAGTAGCACATGATGTCATGAATTCCCCTTCAAACTAAATTGCGTTTTTTCCCCGCAAGGTAACAGCTTCAATGGTCAGCCATTGAGTTACTTGGAAATAATAAAGATAGTAATGTTTTTTCCCACAGCAATCACGTGGAATGTTGGTGGCTATGCGCGCAAGGACAACTAATTGAAGAATTCATTCAATGAGACTATAATTAACCCTCAGCACACAGGGGCGAGAGGGTTACAGTACTCAGTCTGTGTGTCAGTCAGTCAGTCAGTCACACAACAAAAAGTGGACCTCGAAATTGGTGGCCTCCAGAAGATTGAAACAAGCATCAAAGTGTTGCACTGGACATTTTAAATCCCTTTAATGTGCCAGAATTTTTTTGTTTTGACTATTTTTTCAGAAAAAGCTAGTTTGTGGCCATACAATCATAAGCGATTGTTGGTAACACCCCCTATAGACATGCCGTACTCATGTGAGCAACTTCACTGCCTGCTGTAGTTTTGCATTACACTATATTCTCAGCGGTTTACCGGAGTGCTTGGAGTTTCTGTTGAAACTACTGGTGAGGTGAGTGTCGCTTGTATGTTAAGCTTCTCTTATGAAGACAGCATTAACGTCTACCATTTCATTGCACGAGTTGCATATAGACTAGCTCAAACTTTACATATCAACTTGCATGAGCTACATATGGGCATATTCATATTGATACTACTCCAAATAAATTATTCATTTGGTCTTAGTAATAGCTAGCTAGTGTACAGTAACGCTGAGGGTTTGCACCCTTGGTGCTTCATTAATACTGGAATAAAACATTTAATGGAGCTGGTATAGAAATAAAAGTTCTGGATCAGAGATTTATTACAACTGGTAAGGTACAAAAATAGAACTGGGGCTGTTAGTGTGGTAATTCAAAAGTTGTCTCTCTTTTTTTTATGCTACTTCATGTTTCTTTCATGCAATAAAAAATCGTTAATTTTCATAATTGCCATATTGACAGCGTTACACATCAAATCACTGGCCATGCATGCACACACGCACACATATACGCGCACGTGGTGCATGCACACACATACACACCACACCACAAAATGTGTTACAGAAGAGCTGCCACGAATGCCCCATAGTGAAGAATTGTAGGTCCTCTGCTAGTACTGCTTCAGGCTTCAGGTGGTGTACAAGACACCAAATAGTGACACATCTCTGTCATTCCAAAACTACGCATTGGATCTTAAGACTAATGAATGAAAATTAATAATTCACTCACCACTGAAGCTAATTTTAGCATCAACATCTTTAACAAATGAATGAACAGTACAACTCTCTAGTTCTGCAGTAATTTATCTAACAAAACAAATAGTCCTTGACTACATTCCAACTTTGTAAAACTCTGTACATCCTTGAAAGGGAAAAATGACAAAGGAAACCCAAACAACAAATGAAGCACAAAAGCAGAAGTAGCAAGAAGCAAAAGGATTGGCCCACTATATAGTACAAGAAACAGGTACACCTTTACTAAATACTTTTTTTCTTACCCCTCTAGGTCCACTGCGTCCAGCAGCTACTGTAGGGACACTCCTTGAGGTTACACTAGCTAGTATATCTACAGCAACTACATCTAGACTAGCCTCCCAGCATCAGCAACTACATCTAGACTAGCCTCCCCCTGAGGCTCTAGGCAAGGCCATCAATGAGAGGGATTCTAGGTGGACGCCCAGGATCTAGGTGGCTTGGCGGGCGCTCAAGCAAGGCAGACCTATATGGTGGCGACCTAGTGGCGAAAAGGACCTACCACCTTACCCGTTTGCCTTTCCTCAGAGTGTCAAGGGCTGGATGGGGGAGGGATAAGTGGTAAGGGTGGGCATGACTACCAATGTGGGAAAAACAAACAAAAAACAAAATTTGACATTTCCCAGCAATGGTAGTCTGCTAATAGCTGAAATAATATACCTCATTAGAATTCCATCTCAATAGTCTCCTAGGGTACTCCAGTCTTGGCCACACTCTCTTCTTCCACTGACGGCCATTGGTAAGGTTAAAAGACATGAGAGCATCTCCAGAATCACATATTTCAATCTTGCAACCTAAATAAAGTAAATAAATTCAGATCTGAATTACTGAACTAGATAAATTCTTTTTGCTTCAAACTTAAAATGTAATTTAGTATAGTAAGCAAGATTAATGATCCTCAACAACACACAACATTAACATTCCCTGCAGCATTCCATTCTTTTTTTTCTTCATTTTATATAATAAATAAACATGGTGGTCACCAATCAAGTCAAAGTTCATAGCTCAGATAACCAAATATTGAAAACTGGCTACAAACAATTGCCACCATTAGCTAATTGCACGCACTCAAACCGCACTGGAGCCACAGCAATTACCTTCAAAAACATTGCAGACCATCGCAGCAACATTAAGAGACCCAGAATCGACGTCGCTGTCGCAGCTTCCTTGAGCCGATGCCTCCATCGAGCTCACCGGACGATAACGCGTCAATATCACAAGTTCACGGTTCTCTAGCAAATGTTACTGCTCCGTTGGAGGAACAAGACCCATCTCCATCGCGTACAGCCTCCCAGGCTAGATCACCCCGGCGCAGGAGAGGTGCTTGCGAGCTATATTAACAGTTTTCCTACACTACATCATCATAACACTGGCTTCCTCACACCTTTTCTTTTCGGTCCAGCCTAAATAGTGCCGACTTCCGGTCCTCCCCAAACACTCCCATTTCCTTGTTCTTATACATTAATGAGGTATAAAACGGTATGAATAAATAAACGAGTTTATTTTATGATTCAATGACAGTTCTGGTAATATCATCAACTGATGCCATGGCTCCAACTCCTGCAAATAAAAATTTAAATCAAACGTATCCAATTTATGCACAAAAGTGACTAGAATAAGGACAGTGAGCCCTAGCCAGAAACAAGAGCGTTTACCCACTCACCTCTATCACCACAAGCCAGTAATTTCTCTACTGGAGGCACTTGAGTGTATCCCCACTTGTCCAAAGCTGCCAGTTGTACTCCAGTGATGGGATGCTCCCACATAAACGTATTCATAGCTGGGCAATGGATCAATGGCTTGCCTAAGTCCCATGCCCTTACCACACAAGTCTGGAAAACAAACAATTGGTAAACAAGATAACACGGGGAGGGGGGGGGGGGGGGGCAAAAATTGGTGGCTGACTGCATGCGTAGTAATGTTGTACCTTGGGACTGTCCGATATTCCTTCTCAGGATTATTATAGCAATTTACATGTGCAATTTTACGGCATAATAAAGTGTAAAGTGGCTGAAGTAATTGTGAATTGCACAAAAAAAAGGTGATGGTTGAAGTTGTATTCAGGACTTGATCTTAGACAAAAGAAAAGAAAAATAACTAAACAACACATCTGAGCAAAAATAAGCAATAAAGAAATAAAGAAATAAATAAACAGATAAATAATAAAAATTATCATTTTTGTCATCACCAGTATGCTTTACGATATAAATAAATTAAAAATTTTTTTTTTGAATCGACACACGAGTTGGCATGAATTGTACACAATGAGTACCATCTTGTTGAACTTCAGTTCTATAATTTGTACTCTAGAAGAAGGCAGGGTGGGAGTTTAATAAGACCACCTTGCATTTAATGGAGTGTGCCCATCAACTCGTTGGGATAACTCAAGTCAATTGTTGACTCTACACTGGACTACAAGCATCGAAGAAGAAGTATGTAACTACAGCAACAACCACATCAGCACAGTTATGTATCTTAAACATCTGGAAACACTTACGATCCTCTTCATTGCACATATAGATTTGGTTCAGATTTCCTGGAAGTTCAAACTGGCATTTAATAAGTATGATGATATTTCACACATTATTATAGTGAGTAAATATCTTAAATATTGAAAAACAATCTGGTGTTGGTGCAGGGGGCAGCCCTGAGATCTTCTACCCCCTCCCCCCTCGCCTTATATGAATCATAGCAAGTACTTGCCACATAGTGGCACTTGATGTACAAACTTTTGCAAATTAGGAATGGAGTAGCATAAAATATAATTATCTATTGTTAATTGTTATTATCCTCAACCACTTGGTTTGGTTACATCAGTCTGCTTATTTTCTCACTACTTTCTTGACCAATATGTATAGAGTCACACACACCCGCTGTTGTCGATAATGACGACATTTTGCCAGCCCAGTGCACACACATTACTGTTATTACTGACAATGCTTTACCAACCCAGCACATGAATTATTAATGAACAAACACAGTCGTTGTCGTTACTGACACACACAAGTATTATTGTTATAGATGCATGTAACCAAATACTACTCAGTGTGAAGTATACACTCACATAGGCACATGCATAAAAATAGTATGGGTTTAAAACAGGGTGTGGTTAAGTACACGCAGTGTCTCCTGCCCCCAGCAAAAATCCTGTGTAAAACCCTGAGGTGAGTAATTTGTGTATTTTCATTCCAGCTGGTCGAGGGCTCGAATTTTACATAAAAGCACCATAATTGGTGATCCAAAGATCCACAAGAAAAATGTTTTGTTATAAAGACATTTTGGTTTTAATTGCAATTTCAATTAGAGACTGCAATAATAATAATAACTACTAGTGGTGTGCTTGAGCACAAATGGCAAGCGAGCTTCCCGAGTTGGCTACATAAACTTTCAGTACTGTTGCATGATTTCTAACACTGCAGATCCGAAAATATGATTGTAATTTTAAATCACGAATATACGTCAAAGGGGTTTTGGCCACTCGCTGCAACTGTTTGACTTAAAAAACAAAAAGCATTTCTAAGGAATTACTGACAGGTTTGAACCTAACCCCTATATTAGGACATGCTTACTGCTGTAGTAGCCAAAAAGCTGTGTAAAGGCAGCTAAAATATTTATTTGTTGGTTAAACATTTACGTATTTTGTGCTATTCTTTAGCTAACTGTCTATGCTGCATGCAAATCACCCTCCAGGATATAATAAACAATAAGCGCACCCTCCAGAAATCTTGCTGTTTACGTTGTGTTATTATATCACCACGGAGAGTTAGACCTCAGTTGACCCTTGAAAAGGAATTCGGCAAGAATTCGAAACATCGGGTTAAGTTTGATTAACAACATTGGCTGTTAGAACGAAAAAAAAAATTGCTATTATTATTATAATTCAATTTCTTTGGATGATTCAGGTAAAGATCGATACACCAAAATATTCTGTTTAGTGGCGTATGGGATGAGGTTAACCTCCTAGTAAACACGAAAAAGTGAGGGTCAAAGTACAAAATGACATGTGTAGCGTCCACACATATACATAAACAAACAAATATCCCAGATTTTCAATTATGTTACCCCTGATAGCGTCTCGCTCTCCTCACTCGCTCGCCAAACAAGTACCCTGCTACACTGTTACACCTGATGTATATACTAAACTTTGCAAATTAGGAGTACAATAGCATAAGGAATTGTATCCATGGTTTCACTCTCCTACTCTTTTTTTCTAAAGCCATTCCAGTCTTTCTTATTCCTCTTTTCAACTCATGGATTCCCTTCTCCTTAGTCTACCTCTCCTGCTCCTCAGTATTATTCTACTTAGAATATACTGCATGTCAAAATATGATTTAATGTGCCCAAAGCTTCCTTAATACATAAAACCAAATATAGCAAATAAAACTGGCTTGCTCGCCATTGTGCACGTTGAAGCATACCTTCGTTAGTTCATAATTAACGACTTGCATATGTATATTGAGACCATATCAATTTTAATATACATTTAGGTAAGTAATAGCAGCTTCATCTGTTACACAGCCAACATGTTTTATATAAGGCTGCTCAAACACAGAAAACTGCTATTACTTTATTTTCATCTTTTTTTTTTAAATTTTAGCCAAGAATGGCTGCATTAGTGAAAACAACAACAACAAACCCCCGTATATTTAAACATCAGTATGTTTTGTTTGTTACTGTCAGTGAGTGAAATAAGTAGTTGTGCTTAGAGCACAGCAGCCCATGTGACAGTCACATGATCAAGAACTCATCATTTATGATTCTGACCATAATGTACAGTATGACAGCACGAGGATTAACTTACCACAAGGTTATCACAAATGCCATTGGCCATTTTTGCCAGCGTATTGGCATCTAATGGAGCTATTACCATGACATCTGCCCATTTCCTCAACTAAAAAAATAACATCAGAATAATAACAGCAATAACATCAAAATAATAACAATAACATCAAAAAAAGAATAACATCAAAATATTAACAATAATATCAAAATAACAGCAATAATAATTGTCTATGCCATCCCAGACTGAGGTGAATGGTGCTAACAACCCACTTGAGAATTAACTGTATCAAAGCCATCATCTAACTTATCTTAACCTATTTGGATGTACACTTTATACTTAACCCACTGCTCTAAATAATTAAGTGGATGCAAGTTTTGATGGTAGTAACTTTGCTTGTTCCCTGCCATATGCCATGCAAGCGTGTTAGAGACAGCTAAGTGAACTACTTCATATAACACGGAGCTCTGCCCAAGTTCTGAGTCAATTCACTGCTGAAGGTTCTAGTTCTATTCCCAGGGCTGGTCTTTTGATTGATAGTTTGCAAGACTTAACATCGCCTGTAAACATTAGATATGTCAGACACGACCTAATTCAAATGAATAAACATTGATGATACTGGAATAGATCGATAATCCAAAGGATTTTGTTTAGTAGAGCATGGGGACGGGGTCGACCATCAAGCAAACACCAAAACACGAAACAACATACGTATGTCTACACATATATAAACAAATATCCCCGATTCTCAAATTGTTACCCCTGTATAGTGTTTCACTTGCTTCGCTTGCTCATCAATAATAAATGTTTTAACATACTCTCTGTTCACAGTACTACCATTCAAATTGTAAACTATCAATGTAATAGTCATCAAAAAATGTTGAAGTTCAACCAACAACATACAAAGCCCCACAACATATGCCCACTACATGAACTCTAGCTCTTCTAAACAATCACACAAACACGCTCAGTCTACAACAAACCAGTATTAATGACTTTTAACTATGGTCACTATAGTACTGAGTGACTTGACATAATGTAATTATTATTTGGAGGAAATAGTTATTTTACAGCTGGCTGTTAAGCCATCACACCATAAATATAACTTAGAATCCGCCTGTGTAACGCGGCAGCCAAGTACACGTGTAGCTTACACGCCTGCGCAGAGTCACCATCGCCCCACACCCACCTCAATGTGAAGTACTGGGTCTCCTTTGACCTTCCAGGAACTCTATGACAACATAAGATGCACATAACTATAGTGGAACTTACAATAATATGTATTTATGCCTGTATTGGTCATCATCATCATTGTTGTGTACAGGATCAGTATTTGGTAAAGTATCAACACATTAATTTGTTGGGTTTGAGTCGCCTTATGTTCTTGAATGATTAAAACCTAAATTAGATCTAATCGAATCCTCACTCTACAATAACCACGTGAGTACTTATTGCTCAAATGTAAGCAAGCACTTGAACAATACTTTGGTCAATTGCTAGTGTGCTATGAAACAAAACTACTTAGAATTCACATTAATAACACTCTCATTAGACTCATAAAACACACAGACCTCACAACTCTCATGCATTAAGCCCAGTTCTCAAGCTCTCAAGCAAATATACCAATATCACGTGCAAAATGGTGGCAGTATAACTGTAGCAGCAATAGCCTCCTCGGCCCTAATATAGCGAAGAAATTCAAAATATTACTCGTGTGGACAGCAGATAATGTGACAGGTTGCTTGAATTAACTGGCCGCACTGAAGGCAGAGAATAATAGCATATAGCGATTGATGGATAGGTAAAAAAAAGGTCATTTACCCAAAAGGTTGTCCTGCCCAGTCTTCTACACTACTGCAATTGTCAATTCCACTCTGTCTTTGAAGTTAGAGTAAGCACAGAAGTTTCAATTACTACTCGCGCAAAAAAAAAGTTTGGTTTAAGCTTACTATTTTTTTTCAGCATATTGTAACCTGGCCTCAAGCATTTTGAGAATTATAGGTTGAAAATTCGGCTTGAATCATATAGACCATAGTGTGTTTTACTACATAATTACTTGCTTACCCACTCATCTGAATCTGTCAAGCATTTTACAGGAAGAGTCTGAGGGTTGAAGAAGTGTAAGGCTGCCTTTGTGGCAATCACTTGGACATCGAGCTAATACCAGTAACAACAACAACATTACTATGGATTCACTCCACTACAATCATACTAGCACAAAGGAGCAGATTTAGTTTAATATCACTTGTACAAGTCCCCCCCTGACAGCCCAGCCCAGCCAGCCAGCCCCCCCTCCCCCGGTAACAATACACTACTCCTACCCACCCTTTACCTGACAAAATAGGTAACAGTTCTAAACTTCTCCACATTATTACACGTAGCTATATATGGTACCTTTAAGTCAGAATAATCTACCAACTTTTGGACTAAGTCTGGTATTTTAATAGCTGCAACACTACCAGTAGCAGCAACCAGTACATGTTTGACCATATCTAAAAAAATCCGCAAAGCAATGGGGTCAAAGTTTGAGCAGCAACTTTTATTTTCCCGCCAGTGTTCGGTGTCGACCGGACGACAACGAATACATGGCGTTTAGAGCTGCGAGTTCATCCTGCATCCTCAAATGGACATAACTACAGCAGAGTGAAAGATACCATTCCAATAAACCGTGAGCTTCTTGTTAATTGAATATCTATGGTTTCTATGGCTCAAAAATCAGAAGCTTAACAATTGAAGTCCCTTTACCAACTTGATATGAATGAATGTGGACATTGAATTAAGCTTAATAAAGCAAGTAGGGCATATAATTTTCTCTACCCAGTGAGACTGTGTGCAGCAGTCCAAGTAAATGATGATGATAATCCGTGACATTTAAAAGTTAAAAAAATTGTATTTGGTCATAATAATTCTCTGTTCATAATAACAAAAGGTTGAATGGAGAAGTGTAGCAATGGAGGAGGAGGTGGTGGAGGCATTTATGATGAACTGGATCAGCTTGTGGACTTGATGACTAAAGATAAAGCAGCAATGTCCACTAAAATATCACAACTTGAGGTTGGTACATGTAAATTATATGCACTCATAATACATAAACACATGTATATACATACAACATATATACATACAACATACATGCATACATACAACAGCATACAGCTAAGTCGGGTTGATAATGCAGCGTCAGTGATGACGACAATGACTGCTGTGTGTATTCATAAATACTTTGGTCAAGAATTAAGAAAAGTGAGAGAGAAAAAGTGGACTGATCAATGTAACTAGACCAAGTGGTAGAGGATCATAACAAGATTAGTATTATTTACTGCACTAGCAAGTACCCTGCCACACAGTGGCGCCTGATGTACTAACTTACAATGTAGTGGCATAAGGCACTTTTATTCATTCTTATATCCTCTACTACTTGGTTGAGTTACATCAATTTCTCTCTCCTGCTTTCTTTCTTCCTGAGCCTCTTCCCATCTTAAGTAGTTAAAACAGCAGGTTATAGATTGGTATGGTTTTACACTGTTTTTGCATCATAAGTAGTTAAAACAGCAGGTTACAGATTAGTATGGTTTTACACTGTTTTTGCATATAATATATTCTACAGGACTGTGTAAATGGTCTGCAGAAACACAAGGATCTACTGGAAGCAGCCAACACTACTTTGAGGCAGAAGAACTTTAAACTTCATCAAGAGCTGACTAGCCAGCAAGAACAGTCCAGACAAGTAAGTCTGGATAATACTATTTGACAGGCTAGAAATGAGAGTCTTGCTAGCTTAGCTTGCCACATTTCAGTGAAGTTATTCACGTAATAGTATGGCACATAAATTGCCCCTTCAAAAATGTATGGGGAAAATCACTGTTCAATTGACATTGCATGGGGAAAGTGAAACAGCGCGTAACTAAGTGAAATAGCACAGAAACTAAATGATATACCATGGTAACTAAGTGTAATAGTATGGGTAAGTGCATATGCATGCAACTCTAGCCTTGGAAATGTACAGTTCACGTAGTTTCTAGTTGGAGACTATGCCATTCTTTAGCGAAGAAGTTCCACCCCAATTAGACGGAATGTTTTTTTCAACAGATTAGGTAGAGCCATAGGTTGAAAATGAAGTTTCGTATGAAGCTAATCCTGAAATACAGAGATAGTAAGTGAACAATACAGTGTAGCTAGAGTACCAATGATAAAAAAAAAGCTGGCCTACTTGTACTGTTTCTGTGATAGTTCTCACTAGTAGCTAGTACTGTTTGTCTGATAGTTCTCACTAGTAGCTAGTACTGTTTGTCTGATAGTTCTCACTAGTAGCTAGTACTGTTTGTCTGATAGTTCTCACTAGTGGCTAGTACTGTTTGTCTGATAGTTCTCACTAGTAGCTAGTACTGTTTGTCTGATAGTTCTCACTACCTCGTGTTATTTCAATAGTGTTCATGCTACTAATCCTGAATAGCACAGTTACCCATGCTCACATGAGAGCACAATTATGCCCAAGTAGCCTCCAGCTGTGGACTATCCCACACTCCTCAGATACGTACATTTCTGCCCCAAAAATGAAATTATGATGAGTGTTACTAATCATAATTTCAATTTATGGGCTGGAATTTTTCTTTACTTAGACATACCTGAACACTTTTCTGTCAAACCTCAAAGTTTCCTCCACCCCAATTCATCCCAATGGTCTGTATATAGTCATACACATATATATCAACAGGACAGCAATAGGCTAGCTTACTACCTTGTTGGAGTGCATCCCTAGTACATGATTCTATTGTGTTGTTACATCTACAAAGAAACAATTATAGTATCAAAATCTACCCCTTAAAAATAATTCAGTGATTTATGTGTGACTCACAACTTTGTTGTTCAAGAACCTAGCTTGTGATATATTTTGGCCATTGACTTTGTGCCCTTAGATAAATATACCCAACTCTAAACAAACGTTGCTCTTCCTTTTCAAATCATAACTATCCCAAAAAAATAATTGTAATACTTGGCTTTGAAACTTAGTCAGTGCAACAGGGACTGTGTCCCTGTATTCTGGTACAGGGTCATTAGGTGTTGCATGTGCCATACAGATTATTAATGGTTTGGAAAACACTTTGGTACAAGCGCGTAAAGAAATCCACCGTGGTAAAGCTGAGGAAATGGATTTCATCAAGCAACTGGAGGAACAGAAAGAGGTGGAGATTCAAGTGATGAGGAGCAACTTGGAAAAGAAGAAGGAAGAGGTGGAGGAATTGCTGCGTGAGCAGGAGCACTCCAGTGCCATGCTGTGAGTGGGTGGGCGGTGATGTGAGTGGGTGGGTGGGCAGTGATGTGCGTGGGTGGGTAATGATGTGTGATGGCAGTGATGTGCGTGGGTGGGTGGATAGTGATGTGTGTGGGTAGGAGGTGATGTGTGTGTGTGAGTTGGAAAGGGTGAAGTATTAGCATGTAGTGAGCATTATATAAGGCCTTGCATGCATCAGGAAGTTGTGCTGTACAATTGTGGGTTCTAAAAGGTTGTTGTTTTTTTGTCAGGGACGAGCTTCACAAGAAGGTGGACAAAGCCCAATCTGACCTGTGTGACATGGCAGCTTCTCTGCAGTTACAGAAAAGCCAAAACACAAAGGTGAGAATATGAACCACTACAGAATATGCTCGAATACATACGTACCTTTGTGTCCTCATTATGTGGATATGTTTTATATTATTATTAATACTAGCAAGTACCCTGCCACATAGTGATGCTTGATGTAATAAGTTTTGAAAATTGGAAATGCAGTTGCATAAAGTCATTTTATCCATTCTTATCGTCCTTGATTCAGTTGCATCAGTTTCACTCTCCTGGTTTCTTATTTCCTGAGTCATCTCAGCTCTTCTTATCCTTCTCCTTTCCTCTATTCAGCTTTTATTTTCTTGAGTTATGGATTCCCTTCTCCTCCTTTGTCTATCTTTCCTACTTCTCAGGCTCTCTCTCTGTCCTCCTGTCCATGTAAGGGATACTGGTGGACAATTGCCGGCAAAAAAAGAAAGAAATTTTATAATTTCCTTTTGATCTTTGTATTTGACCAGTTTAAAAAATCAGCTATGGCAAACTTACTGCATTAGTTACCCATTGTATTGTTTTGTAAAGCAAACCTAATTGATAGAGTATCACATCAGAGCTGTGGGGATTGGTAAAGGATGATCCGATATGCCGGACAGATAATAGCTGCCACCAGAGTCTAATAGTCTTGAAACAATCTCAGCCTTCCCCCAGTTTAAAAAAAAAAAAGCAACAAGTTAATGCACTGTATGTTCAGTGGCAGCTAAGACCTTATCCCACCAGTTTTACAGCAATGACTTCTGTGAATTATTCAAAGTCAAAGTTTTTCTTCTAATATTACAGATTTGTCATCAGCTGTCGGACATGAGGAAGCACTGTGTGTCTCTAAAAACTGAAAGAGACCGTTTGACAGTGTCTCAGGAAAGGCTCCAGCAGAAACTAGAGTCAGCTGAAAACACAATCTTAGTCCTTCGTGGAAGAGCTTCTAATGCAAAGAAGCATGAGGACCAGTTGAAAGCCAAGTGTGCGGCACTTCAAGTAGCGCTTGAGACCACTGCTGCACGAGCTCCGTCTGTTGTTAAAGTCTCACCAGGACCCAAGAGAACGAGGGAAGAGTTGAAGCTTAGAGAGGAATGTCGCAAGAAAGTAAGATCTTAATGTATGCCAGGCATGGGTTCAAGCACTTAGTGCTTGTGCTTATAAATACTTTAAGCTCTATTTTTAAAGTGCTTGATGGTGCTTTCAAGTACTTTGGTAAATAAATCACTTGTGCTTGGGCTTGTATTTAGTTAACAAAAAAAATGCAAAGTGCACATTTGCACTGATAGATGGAGGTTGTTAGTTAAATGTTTCGTTTAATTTATTTGTGCTGTTCTTTAGGAGCACACTACACCTTTTCACACACATACACACTTGTTCACTGGATATTCCAGCACAAGTGTGTTAGCTTCGCGACTGGACAATTGACTTTCAAGGGGTAAGCAATTTATTGAGTAAGAATCGATAAACCAAAAGATTCTTAAGCTAGCCCCCTTTCCAAAGTACGCTCCATTGAAAATTCTCTATTGTACCAGAACTCTAGTAGATAAAGCATCGTATTGTATTCTCTTAGTGATTTGACTGTTGGACAACGGATTTTCAAGTAAGAACCAATCTGTTACGCAAGGCGTACATAGAGAGCATGCTTGAAATTGTGATTGAAAGCACTTTAAAAGTGCTTAAGCTTTATAAGTGCTTGTACTTAAGCTTCAAGCACTATAGGAAAAGCTTGAACCCATCCTTGATGTATGCATGAATGATCTATGAGTATAGATTAGATTTAGAGCGTATATTTACTTAGTAAGGCATCAGTTAACTGTGGCACTATTTTTTTTTTTTTTTTTTTAAAGTTACCTCTAGTTGTGTTCATGGAAGAGGATTATTTTATTTTTTATTTTTACATAATACAGCACGGATGAGTGAAGTAAGATACTTTTTAAAAAATAATTGTAGTATTGAATGGGCTACAGTTACTCCTGTAATGTATGTTATATGCCATGTACTAATCATTTACATGTAGGATGAGGCAATAGAAGGCTACTCCAAAGAGCTCAAAGCTTGCAAGGCGGAAATGATGAGGCAAAACTTGCGGATAAGGTATACAATTTAAGGCTGGTCACATTTGCTGTATGAGGTAAAAAAAAAAATTGTGGCCAAAATGACCCCCAATAAGTCTGATATGCATCTAAAGCACTGAAACAGTGGACACCCATAGTTTCGAGTCTTGGAAAGGAAAAAAAGTGAGAGGGATGAAAGGGAATTTTGTATCAATACAATTAACAAGGAAAAGGTGGACCTAACAGTTGCAAAGAATGAATCCAATAGAGAGAAAGAGAAGGAAGTGGAGCACTATACTAAAGTTCCATGGTTACAAACAGCATTTTGAGGCTTAACCTCTACATTTTTAAACTAAAAAAATAGTGCTGGACAGCTGGGTATAGCCATTTTTATATGAACTTGTTGATTTGTTTATTAGTGAGAGAAATGAGTGACATAGTATTATGGATGGACAATTGAAAATTGGTTATACGTATGTTCGATATATATATATATATATATAGATATATTATTCAGCGAAGCGAGCGGAGCTGACTCTCTAATGAGTTCGCGATGTATATATATATATTATTTAGGTCTAGAAATTGTTTTTGTTCTTGCGTGGGCGTACGTGTGTACCCTTTCTCCTACGCGCTTGCGCGGGCTGGGTAACCTTCTTAGCAACATTTTGTTTTGTTTACCCGCCGTACGAAGTAGCGATGCCCAGTAGACAAAACGTTAGAAACGCTCGGTCAAGAGCTTTGAGGGCGTTAGAAACTCCTGAAGAAAAATTAGTAAGGAGAGCGATAAGAAATGAAAAAGACAGGGCAAGGAGGAGGAGAGCTAAAACGAAACAGAAACAGGTAGCAAAGTAAAGAATCTGACAGTATTTTGTAGCCACACCAAGCATGCATGGAATAGCTGCAATTACAGGGAACATGCATCGCTCACTTGTGCTATTAGAGCACATCACTAGTTATATGTATGGATTGTACGTATGCCCCTTACGTACATATGGGCTCTTTTTTTTTTTTTCCCTCCAAAAATCCAGTTTCTTCTGGTACTGCAACAGTAAGCAATCTTGTTTTAAGGATAGGCTTGTGTGAAATTTCCTTAGAATTTTTTTTTTTCAGTCACAAAAGTTGTTGCAGGTGGTTACTATGGCATTGAAACCCCTTACCGGATGTAAATTTAAAAAACTTGCCGTTTTTTTTAGTAGCTGAGTGCTTGTTGATTTGGTTGTCAAGGGGTAATTCAGATAGTCAGAATTCCTTAATATTAAATCTACCACTACTCGGAAAACTGAGCCGGGAGTACATAATTCTGTATTTGTTAGATAAAATTACGAAAATATTCTCGCCGTTTATTTTTTTGTGTGTACCTGAGTGCCTGTTGACACAAGTTACTGGTAATTTTAATAATAGATGCTACAGAATCTACCACTACTTTGGAATTTGATGTAAGAAAGCAATTCTACATAACTAGGCAGGCTCACTTGCCATTTTGTGCTCAAGCACATCACTAGTGTAGGAAATATTTACTGACATAGTAAATGTCTCCCTAAGACTAAATTTCTTATCTAACACACACACACACACACACACACACACACACACACGCACACTCCTTAGTGAAAGTAAGAGAGTGAGTAATGATTTAATTATGACACAATTTAAAGGAATAACTCACACATGTTCATAACTCAATGTGTACATGTGTGCATATGTGTGTGGGTGTGTCAGTGAGTTTTGTATTGTTGTGTTTTATATGGCAGCCAGATGTCCAGGCAAATGGATGGACACAAGAAGAACTCTGAAAGCCTGACAAGAGAATTGGAAGTAAGATAGGGCAGTGCTAATGTGGCTGCAATGGTTAAAGGGTTAAACATAAACAGAATAACTTTCTTTCCTTAATTTTCACTAGTAATAGAGTTTCTGTAGTAAGGAATCCAATTCATACTATCTGAATTACCAGTAGCTCTTGATAACAAGCACTTAGCTACTAAAAACGTCAGTTTGGTCTCCAAAAAAACAAAAACAACAACAAGACAAGCATAAGGCAGGTTAAATCTAAGCCTTAAAAAATACTTGCTGCTGTAGCAACTGAGGAAGGCAGAATTAAAAGTTGTATGTTTAGAAAAAAATAAGTCGCCCACACTTGAGGGATCACTTATCATCAAATCATCAGTGTTTGATGACGGAGAGAGAGAGAGGGAGGGGGATACTGAGATTCTTCCCTAAAACAGTCCCCGCCCCACCCTCTCATAGCAAAAATGTCTATATGAAACCCTGATAATCCATAGAAATATAATACAAAGTACCCCACCACATAGTGGCGCTTGATGTATTGCAAAGTAAGAATGCAGTAGCACAAGTTATCTTGCTCAGTTATCATTCTCTACCATTGGTTAAGGTTACATAAGTTTCTCTCTCCTACTCTCTTTTTTCTGAACCATCTGAGCTTTTCTTCTACCCCACCTCTCCTATCTTCAGCTCTTCTTCTTGAGTCATGGAACCCCCTTTTACTTTGTCTATCTCTCCTGCTTCTGAATTTTTGTCCTACTTTGAGAAACTTATGTCTACTTTAGCCTTTCTTTTGAAAACTAACCCCCGCCTTTTCTTGTCGATTCCACCCGCTTTTTAGTTATAATCGCTCGCTTTTTTGCCTTCTCTTCCCTTCCATTTTAAACCTATACCGCCTTACCTCGCCGTTTCCATCAGTTACGATTAATCTCCTTTTACCTTCTCTTCGGTATTTTCGCCTTCTTTTATGAAACCTACGTCGTCTTCAATCGTCTATTGCACCCTCTTTTTAGAAGTAACCAGCACATTTTACTGACTGTGACGACACTTTACTTAGCATAACAGGACGATGTTTTACCGAACCGTACAAAGCCCATGAATTATTCATGAATACACACACCGTCGTCGGTCGTCGTCGTCGTTACTAACACACAAGCGTATTATTATGTAGATACAGCACCCAATTTTAAATACTGTCTCACTTGCTTTGTTAGCTTACCACTATAGAATATATACCTATAGCAAACTTAGCATTAATGCGGCCACGGAAATTGATCACTTTAAAAAAATCATAAAAAATACAATATTAAAGCTACGTGCGATGTATGGTAATCAAAAGACGCCTAAAAAACTGCTCTTTCCGATTGGTCAGTTAAAAATAGCAACAAACTTCATTTGTTACAGATTCTTTACTGATTTTTCCAATTGTTCGATCAGGAGCTTATGGCTTCTTGTTTTACAACCTTCGAGGCTATTGAACTTCTGGAGAATGGCGATTATTTTAGAATGGAGGAAAGTAAGGACAGATAGTTAGCTACTAGTGCAGCCATTTTCCTTAGGGTTAGAGCTAAATGATGAAGTAATGGGGAAGCCTGTATAATCAACCAGTACTAAATCTAGTAAGAATGGAAGTCTACCTATTCCAGGTATTAGTAGGAAGGGGTGATGAATCTGTAGTAGTAGAAAAAGTACTAGGAGTGTGAGAGCAGCAAGCAAGAGAAAGTTTGATCCAGTTTATTGGAATACGTATTAGAAGTGACTCGTACTATTCTGCGTTGAAACCACTTATTTACCTGTATAAAGTTAGGATCTTATTATTCTGTAGCCTTAATACTTTATTCACATATAAATATAATATGTATGATTGGAAAAGAAAAGAGAATCGATTCTTTTTTCATGAAAATTCGTTTAAAAATTCGAACAACGAAAGAATAACCATGTGTAGTTGGTAGGGAACCAAAACCACATTATCATGTTCATTAGGTCCACAGCTTTCTATTAATATTTAGATCCCGTTGCTATATTGTTACTAGGTGTACTAACTTGGTAAGTGTGCACTATTTTTTGCCTTTAGCCATTTCTGCGAAAATGCTGATAAACAAAGTTGCTAGTGGCAACTGGGCATGCGTAAACGGGATCTAAAATAGGAGTTTATGAAGATGTATAAAATTGTAATGTTCTATTGTCACCGGCTATATACTTGTAGAAACACTTTTGTCATCCATAACTACAGGAATAGGAACTAAAACATTTCAAGGGAGAGTGGGAATAGATCTATTTGTAGTCATTAAAAGCAGCTTACAAGACATTACTCTGAAACCTAACTAAGCTGACTCAATAAAAGCAACTTTCAAGGCATTAGCTCATTTAGAAACTACTTTCAAGGTATTAGCTCATTTAGAAACTACTTTCAAGGTATTAGCTCATTTAAAAGCAACTTTCAAGGCATTAGCTCATTTAGAAGCTACTTTCAAGACATTATCATAAAGACTAACTGAGCAAGCTCACTCACCATGTACTAGTCAATATAGGGTGTGTGTGTGTGTGTGTGTGTGTGTGTGTGTAGTAGTAGTAGTAGTAGTAGGTGTTGTTGCTTGTTTATTAGTGAGCAAAGCGAGTGAGACGCTATACAGTGGTGTCAAATTGAGAATTGGGATCTTTGTTTATATGTGTGTGGGCGTACGTATGTCATTTGTACTTTGACCTTCGCGTATTTTTGTGTTAGCTCGGTGTTCGACCCCGTCCCAAACTTTACTAAACATAATCCTCTGGTTTATCGATCATTACCCGTATCATCCTAGAAATTGAACTATTTACTGCTTTGAATTCTTTTGCGGATGCAGTTAAAACTCAAAAACTTATCAGAGTTCCATTTCTATTTGAGTTAGTGGTGGTAGTAAGTTAATAGTCATAGTTATAAGCTCTACGCAACAGTATTTACTTGAAAATTCATTGTCCACTAGACTAACCATGAAGGTAAGTCTTGTGTAGGTATGTTCAGTTGTGTTGTGTGAAAGTATTGTGCATTACAGCTACTACTTAGCTAAAGAATATCACAAAGACAACGTTCCAATAACGTGACTTTTTTTTATGCTTATTTTTCAATTCAAAGAGTTGGGGGAGTGATTAATATGGCATTGAATCACCTTTACCATACATACTATAAATAATTAATAAAAAAAAAAACAACTCTGACTTTTTAGTAGCTTGAGTGTTGGAAGTTAAAATCAAAATAGTGTAGTTTTAGGCTCACTTGCCATTTGTGCTTAAGCACATCACAGTACTATTGGCATTTGGCACACTGTAACACACATCTACTGCATTTCTAAAACAAAAAATTCTGTCTCAACACACATATGCGCACACATACGTACACACACATGCACATACACCTTCATTTGCACACATGCACAATCCTAAATATAAGTAAAAGATGCAGTAATGGTTTGATTACGGCACAATTTGAAGGGGGGTACTCTCACGTGATCATCCTAAGAGTTCAGGTGCCCCCCCCCCCCCCCCCAGATGGAGATGTGTCAAACCATCTCAAACACTTTTTGCATTGTTGAAATTTGCTAACCTAACCTTGTCCTCTCAGCTAGGCTTTTTGTGGTCTGTTGTCCATGAAAGCCAGCAATTGTCTCTAATCTCTCAACTGTCTGTAACTGCTGACTCTACACATTAATGCATTGACCATCACACACACACACACACACACACACAAGCACCTTAGTTCTTAGTTCACCACTACGAGGTGGCAAAAAGTTGTCATTTCTTGGCTTAACTATCTTTGCTGATAGTTTTGCGTTTGTGCACAGCAATGCCACCTCTCTTCTCAACCATCTCCCATACTTGCTGTGTTGAATGGCTCCCTTCTGTTCATGCACTGGTCTCTCCCTTTCTCCTCTACACTTGTGTCTCCGGGTCTCCTAAACTTTCCCTGGCATTCCCCCGGGGTACGAGCCTGATGTGCACCAAGTGACGCTATTGAGCGACGTCCTGTAGTCATTGTACACAAAACACAAACCCAGAGTCGGCTTTAGTACGAGCACACACACACACACACGAGCACACTTCTGTGAGGCTATATTATTATAGATAAAATCACTTTCCCTCCACAGGAACTGCGCATGCTGAAGGAAGTTGAAGTGAAGGAGCTGAAGCAGAAAGTGAGGAAATACACAAAAGAACTCAAGGATAGTTTGATTAGGGTGAGTCGGTGGTAACCATGTTTATGTTACATGTACCTTTACATTCTCCCAATAGTGCATAACATGCCCAGTTCCAGGTCGCACGTTCTCCAACTTCCTGGTTGGATAAACTTGTGGTCCCCCCCCCCCCCTTATCATTCATCCCAAGTACTTCAACAAATACATACTAATTTGTAATGTAGGAACAAGAGTTTGATACTGGCAAAGATGTGGTGGAGAGAAGTCTGACCAGGATTGAATGTGAGCTCAAGGAAGCTAAGGGAGACATTGAGTGTCTGAAGCAAGAGGTTGCATTGAGAGAAGAGAAAACAAACCATGTCAAGTTCTGCTGGGAGGATGAGACCGTGAGGCTGACGAAGGTCAGGAGATCAACACACACACACACACACACACACAGAACAAAAGCACACATAGCCATCCAGTTAGTAAGTAAATGATGCATTCAAAAGTGCAAATTTGCTTATCAGAAATGCTGTAACATGAACTCAATACTCACTGTATAACTTTACCTTCCCATATGTGGCCTTAATCAGCCATCCAGTTGGTGAGCAAATGATGCACTTGAGAAATACAAATTTGTTTATCAGAAATGCTATGCTTTTACCATAAGACTCCAACCATCCTAGAATCTCTGGTACTGTCCCGGATTTTTTTTAACTTTGTCTTAAGACCCAATGTTACCCCAATTTCTCCCAGAAATTATCAGCTAGCTGAAATTACATCATTGTAGTGAATTATCATCATTTTTACATCTATTTTCACCTATACGGTGTGAAGTACAACCTTAATTACCTCTACTAGCGTGAGTACATGATGGTGCGGCCGTTTCTGCTAATGGTAAAGGGTTGCTCAGTCTGAAAACTTTTTCTGTGCTGCGTACTGATCAGCGTCTAAATTTGAATCATTATTTCATCTGATTTATAATTCTGAGCTAAGCTGTCATGACTATATTATTAGATGAAGTTGTTCTTAAACTGTGCAAGAAAGCTACTAAGCATTATCTTCATCATTGTAGTCCCTTACCTCATACACATGTTGCCGAACCCAGAACGTAATGAATTAGCAACAATGTCTAGAAGATTTTTATCATGTGATGACCCATAGTACAAAGAGGTTTTATCTTCATGCTTGACAAAGATTCAGAGGATGATTTTGAGGGATATATGATGAAGAAGCGTATGCGGGGGGAAATTTTTTTTTTTTTTTAATTCTGATTTCCTACTTTTTTTTTACATCCAAGAGAGGAAGTCCTCAACTTGATCTACATAGTTAATAGAAACTGTATTTTATTTCTTTGCTGTTGGTACTTGTCCTGTATCGTAGTTTACTGCCAATTCTGTGGCCTATTTCTCTGCCACGTTGCTATGGGTGTTACCAGAGTTACTAAAAACAATTGTGCCTACGGCTACATATTTAAAGTGAACGGTCCATTATTTGAAAGGGTAGAGATGTGACTTTTTGTTTGATGTTAGTACCATTTGAAGTTAATGTCACATGCATGTTGATAGTTGCTATGTTGTTGTTATTAGAATCCTCTTGGGAGGAGGTCCCAAGATTCGTCAGCTATGAAGCAGGAAGACATTAGTCTAATGACTGACCATAGTCAAGAGCTCGTAGAAGTCAAAGGGAATTATGAGAGGCTTAAGGTAAATTGTAACTCCATGGTTGTATAGTTGCATAAACAGTTGCTGTGTCAAGATCTGTAGAAACTATTACTAAAGTATACATACAGCTGTAATGAAAAACAAGGATTTGAATGGCATCAGTCTTTCAGTTTGAATAACATAAGGAAATAACACAAAGGACCAGAAGTAAACACTCGCACTTTTGGGCACTATGGACTCAACCTACTACCCACAAGTCAAAATTTGAAGGGTAAAGCCAGGTTTAACTAAATTCTCAGGTGCAAAGTTAGGTCTAATATATTGCAATGGTATTTAATTACAATTAAAAAACTTTTTTTTGTAGTACATAATTGCAATGTGATTGTATTTGAGTGACTCTCAGTTCTATGAATTTGCACTGTATTTAAGATTCAGTCATTCTCGGCTGAAATAATTATAATAATAGCAATTTTTCTCGTTCTAACAGTCAATATTATGTTAATTAAAACTTAACCCAACATTTTGACTTCTTGGCAAAGTCCTCTTCAGGGGTGAACTGAGGTCGAACTCTCCGTGGTGGTGATATAATAAAGACAATGTAAACAGCAAGATTACTAGAGGGTATGCTTACCAGGGTTTCATACAGGATTTTTTTCTGGGGGAGGGGGGGGGGGCACACACGTTTGTTTGACCACACTCATTTTGATGAAACCATGCCCATTTGATTAAAAATCGTCTGAGGTCTAGAATTAGTGATCAATCTTGGAAGACTAATGCGTATTGCAATTGAAAGACCTCAATTAACTGAAGTGAACTTTTACCAAATATTAGATATATACAAACAACAAAATCACAGAATACCGTTATAAATCATAACCACAGAATACCATTAAGTAGTAATTTATTTCATGAAATTCTGGGGGAGGGGATCCCAGGGCGCCCTTACCTCTGTATGAAATCCTGCTTACTGTTTATTATATTCTGAATATTGGCTCTTTCTACAATAGGATATGTAAGTGTACCCTCCAGTAATCTTGCTGTTTACATTGTCGTTTATTATATCACCACCACGGAGAATTCGACCTATGTTAACCCCTGAAGAGAGCTTCGGCAAGAAGGTTAAGTTTTAATTAGCATAATATTGGTTGATAGAACGAGAAAATTTTTTATTATTACTATAAAAATTTATGATTGCATAATTTGAAATACATACATTGCGAAAAACAAAAGAAATGTAGAGGGAAAAGAGAAGATGGGAAGTCCTTAAAAATTGCTGTTTTATTCCTGTGTAAAGGAAGAAAACGAAAGGTGTGTTTGTGCATGTGTATGTGCGCACGTGTGTATGTGCGTGTGTGTGTGCATGATCATGTATATGTGTGTGTTTGTGACATTAGAGAATATATGTGATGTATAGTGCTTCAATATTTTCAAAGTATATCTGTAATGTGATTAAATACACTTCTGAAATCAAGTATATGAAGGAAAAAAAAAGAATGGCATTTGCGACTGCAATTAAATGCATTAGGAGTGACCCCAACTCTGCTTAAGTGGCACCCCATCAGATGGTTTGCGGCTGATGACATAAATCAATGTGCTAGTCTCAAACCCTCATGATTGTAGTGTGGACTAATGCTCAATTTATGCTGGCTACTGTGTTCATTGTAGTGACACTCCGATCTCATTAATTTTTATATTCATTCTTTTGAACTCATCTACTGTACGAGAAGCTCTTCTGTCTATATAGAGTCCTCAGCCATATCACAATTACCTCTAGTTATTGAACTAGAGTATGCCAGGTTTATTTATTTATTTGTTTTCATGTACAGGTGATCAAAAGTGCCTTTTACATCATGTGATAATCACTCACACGGGGTGTCAATTGCATCTGTAAACATAATCATGTGTCCCTAGCGTTTCTCTTTCTAGTGGTGGTTGAGTGATTGTCTCTGGGGAAGGTTTGTTTTTAGTGAGTGATTGTCTCTGGGGAAGGTTTGTACGCTTGTTTTAGTGATGTGAAATTTTATTATAAATAGGAGTTTTGAGCCTATGTATTTGGTAATAAACGTGCTTTTGTGTGATCTTTGTGCTTATAATTGACAGCTTAGATGATTTACATTTGAATAATTGAAATTATGTTGTGTATGTGCATATATTTATACATATTATGTATAATATTGTTAACCTTACTATAAATAAATGATAAATAAATATTATTTATTTATTCCACCCTAGATGTCTTATGACTGTATGGAATGAAATAACTCACATTTCAAGTTGTACTGTGTAATCTCATCACCAGCCAAACCTGTCACTTTTCCTGGTTTTTACAGCTACCTTCCTAGGGTTGATGCAGGGTACTCAACTGGGTTAGGGCAGCTGCTCTAACCCAGTTGAGTAGATACACAAGAGGGAAAAATAGCTGTAAAAAAAAACAGGAGAGTAAAAACCAGGAAAGTGGCAAGTTTGGCTGGTTGCTATAACTACAAGGGTAATGAGCTTGAGCAGTACAGCATGTAACAACCCTGAAATGTCTATAGTGAGTTTGGTGAGTTATTTCACAGGTCATGTACCTAACAATAGTCATTGTGATGATATCTAGGGTGGAATAAATATGTCAATATTTATTCCACCCTAGATATCTTCACAATGTTATTTTTTTAGGTAGGTGCATGCCTGAAATAACTCTCAGTGTTGTTAACACTGGGCCAAGTTCTGACTCATGTAATAAGTATTATTTATACACACACATGCATATATTATTTTGTGGTGAGCTTCAGTAATGCTCAACAGTAATTCTGAAGAATTTAGTCACTTATAATTTCAGCTTCTGACCACACCTGTTGCAGTATTCTTTCCTGTCGTCGAGCCACAATAGCAGTTGAATTTTACAGGGTGGTAAAAAAATAATATAGCTATTAAGAAATCGGGGTTATTTGTTTTCAGAGCAGGCTTCCAAATTAGAGTTCTAAACCCTTCCACCAGTCTAATAAGCCAGTAGTCCAAAACAATATAGTTAATGCAGATACACTGTCAATCCAGTTTGACTAGATGACAGCAGAAATAAAATAGTTCTTTTAATTTTGTTGTGTGTGTGTTTGCATGTGTCCTGCAGAAAGCCTGTACTAAAAGATGCACTGAGCTGGCAGCTGAAGTCTGGGGGCTCAAACAAATGTTGCATGAAAGGCAGAACCCTCAAATCTCTTTCAACTCCTCTGACTCCAAATGTACTTTCTCCTCTCCATCAGGTTACTGAACATTGCTTTTTATCAGCTTTTAACCATTTTCAATGTTATGCAATACCACCACGAAATATTTTAAAAGATACTTTTTATCTGAACTAGCTAGTACAGCTCTTATTTATTAATATATATGAATTTAAAGTTTATCTGCCCATGCACTCACTTTTCAACAACCGAGGATGCAAGCTTCATGTGCACCTTGCTCCCATATATACATGTATGTTCATGTAATTGCTCCGTGAATATTTGTTTGTGGTGGAAGGATTCATGGGTAGATGCTAGTGTGGCAAGCACAGCCCCTTTGCAGAAAAATGTGGAAGGGTTGTACTGACGAGACTAAGGTATATGCGGGAAAGATGCTATTAGTTGTGCCTTTTTCCTTTTCTTTTTTTAATTATTGCAGTAGGTGTTATCTTCTAGTTTTATCGAGTTACAGTAATCAGGAAAATGATGAATTTATTTTCGATGAAAGTTATGGACGGTCCCCCTCCCCCCCCCAGCCTATCTCAAATAACATGTAGAACAAGACTCTGTGGTACTTGTGAATGTTATTTATGTATTCTATTTTTGTTGTGAGAAGAACAGTATTGTTACATCTTTGTAACTTTGAACATAGTTTAGGCCATACCCACAAACCCCACACATACTTCTCTTCATTCTAGAGTTGTTCCAATCTGGCTCCTTGAAATGCTGGAATGCCATTTGAACTGTTCTTAATGGGAAAGTTCTGGTTATAGAGTACACATTTATGTGCCTTCTCAAGAGTGTGATGATGCACTTTTGTGGTTGTTGAAAATATCTTCCTTGCCGTTGAGGCAGGATATATTCTGTCAGGATATTCAGTAAGATACATCTCACTGGCTTCTAATGGCCTTATGCTATATCTCAATCATAGGCTCCAACTGTAAGTGAATCCTAAGGAGAGACTAATTTTTGGGCTATACCCTTTACCCTTGAAGGTTTTGGTACTACCCTATTGTTTGTCCTTGATGCTTCTTGTCATATGCATACTTTTAAAATCAAAACCTAGTGTGTGTTTATAATTATACCCAGTGCAAGTTGTTGTGTTTATAGATACTCAGTTGAGCAGGTGCAAGGCCAGCTGATGCTTTATTTGTTGTGGTTTCTGTTGAAGCTTTCTTTTTTTTTTTTGAAGTTGGGAGTCCATGCATAATAAAAAAAACACCTCTCTGTTAGTGTTTGAATTATACAATGTGGAACTAGTCCATGATGATAGGATCTATGAAACGAAACAAGCCTGGTATTTATACCAGTGCAGGAAGTCTGCTTAAAAAAAGCAACAACAACAACAAAGCAACAACAGCTTTTATGTGAACCAGGAAATAATATCACTACAGAAACTTCACACAAGTAAGTAAGTGCCTTTGATTTGTCTCTATTTCAATCACGGACTTAAAGCAGGTTTCACATGACTAAATAAATAGCTAAATTAGAAGCAACATGAACATTAATCTATATATAGGTAATGGATCATGGACCAATCATAATGCTACTTGTAAGCTTTCTAAGTATGTGTCTGATTGTTTTTTTCTTATTTTTTTTTAATTTCTCATGTGTACCAGAAAATGAAATAAAACAAGGCACTTCTAAATTTACTGTGTTGCAATAGGAGCATAGTAGCTTGTAATACTATTACCGGATATGATTTAATATAAAATGGAGAGTTCTATTAAAATATGTCCTTGCAACTAGCAACGCAATTTACTTTAGATAATAGCAATATTGATTTTTGTACGCAAGCATTTTTACAAATCCCGAGAAACGTAGGCGAAGTCCAAGAGCTAGGCACGATTTGTGAAGAATCCGATTTTTATTGGTTTAAAACTATTTTATATCCCGTGGACATAATTACGCAGCAGATTTCTGTTCTTAGTGACCATTTTCAAGGTTGAAGTGAGCCTAAATCTGATGATACGACTAATATAGACATTAAAAGTTATTTAAAAGCAGCGATTTTATTTTAAGACTTGAGACATAGCTAAGTGCACTTTAGTTATCAACAGCAACAAAACTCAAAGGACTCTTGATCAATATTGTTTTAACTAAGACTTGCTGAGTGCCAGAAAAGATTATCAAAGAAAGGACTGGAATATCACTCGCTAGAGCCCCACCAATGTAGAGAGAACTACGCCAGAACGGCATCTAGCTGTTTTAAATTGTGCTGTTTATTGACCAAAATTTTTTTTTTAAATAATATTGGACTTTAAGCAGGGGGGGGGGGGATGGGGATACAAACCTATTTATGAAACCAAGGTATTTAACAATTTTAAAATATTAAGGGCTCACATTGTCTAGTGGAATTTCAAAAATCACACTGCCTATAACATTGTTGTATAGCTTGGCCACACGAATATCACCATTGCCGTGTGTCATGAAGCGATCGTGGTCATTCATGAGAGAGTTAGCAACGTCCGTGGTGTGATGGATCCTCTCTTTGCTAGAGGTTTGTGCAGTTCTCCATTCGTTATGTGACACCACCATAAGCAGTTATGTCGTCCTATGAATAAAACATTCTTCAAATATTATAACTACTACAGGATGAAGTTCCATACCACTTGCTCCACTGAGTCCGTACATCCTGCACAGGAACTCATAATCCCCGGACAAAAAAAGTCTCACTGTGAACTCGCTACAAATGAAGATTTTTAATTTATTGTATGTGTGTACATTTTTTTGTTGTTGTTTTTTTTTTATTTACTTGATTTGCATTCCTTGAGCTTCTTTTATGTGCATCTGGTACATTTCTAGGGCTGTATGCAAATTAGTAGTCGAGTCACCAACCTTGAATACGGAAAGGAGGACTGTCTCTTTCACGGAGTTTGGGTGATGAGTGTTGACAAGTTGAAGGGTCAACTTAAAACTTCCATGTCCCTTGTCCCCACCCAACTTGAACCACAGCTCATTGGGAGGAATACCGCCTTTATGCCATGTCAAGCCACGTTCAGATCTATGATATGTAATTCATACAATCTTAATTACAAGTTATAAATTCAATTTATATATTATTATACTTGTTGTGCTTAGCCATCATATCAGCTATTGCCGCTATTAGGTTGGGCCGATAAACAAATGGGACCTCCCGGATCTCCTCAGCGTCATTGGAAACGGTAAATGGAGCATGCTCGGCTCTCAAATTGTCTCCCACTATTCCTTTGGCCATTTTCCGTTGCTGCCGCTCACTTGCTATGGAAACATTCAGCGACTTGAACCACCTATTTAATTGGTCAACAATAATCACAGGTATTAATTTAGAATTGTGTACTTAACCTTCTAAGTATCCTCAGTTTTGTCCATGGTATTGCAAGGTCCGCTTTCATGGCAAGAGCATGCTCTGTGGGTATGACAAGAGGAAGTTGAACCTGATGAAGGAGATCCTCACGGTCATGCTGGGAAAGGCTATGCAATTCTGCTGCAAGCTGAGAGCTGGAGTCACCACCACTTGCCACTTCTCGAACTGAATCAATGACTTCAGCTCTGCGCTTCACGGTCCTCCTGCTGGCCTCGGAACTAGTCACTCTGCAGCTTGGAACTTGCATTAGGGTGATTGGCTATTATTATGTAATTGATTTTGATCAGTTTAATCAATAATTTCTAGATGCACTATATTTTACCTGACCACCTGTAGGCACTTTAATAACTCCAGCCGTGTTGGAGTCCTGGCAAATGAGCCGCCGTACAAGGTGTTGTGCCACTTTCAGCTCCACTGGTGTTGCTGGAGATGTCGCTGGTTTGCCAAGAATGTCCTTCAATGTAACCTTGGAAGGTGAATTAGGGTCTACAGTGTGATCTTTACACCTGCTTTCAAGATGTAGTCTATATGAACCCATTTTGACCTTCCTGTCACATCTTTGACACAATGCTATGGAGTCATTTAGTAATGACATAAACAGCTGTGAGGGAGGACTGATGGTGTTCTGGTCTAGTAAGTGAGTAGCGCAACAGGGGCATTGCATTGAATTTGAGCACTGGATGCTTTTACAACAACACTGTGAACAAATAGTGTTTCCACACTTAAGTTGGATTGGGCTGGCTACTACCTCCAAGCAGATGCAACATAAGAGCTGGTCTAGAAAAGGCGACTGTTCAAACTGTGGGTTGGTGTCATCATCACTGAAAGGAGGTTGTGGAGCAATTGAGTGGATTTACTGGACCACAGCTCTGGGGGTCACACCAGTTGGTCTGCCTCTCCCCTTCACAGCTCTAGGATGTCTTCCTCCTTTTGCTACTTGTTGGAAGTGTGAGCAAATCTATGTATTCAAATTGCAAGATCCAATAAGTTTTTGAACTTTTTTTGTTATTTTTTGATCTTTTTTTTTATATTTAACTTAATGGTTTCAGTTTCTTGTAATGTATAGAAAGGAGGGAGGATGTCTATTTCAAGCTTTTTATTTATTTATTCATTATTTTAAAAAAATCATTTGAATACCCTCTGCTGCAGGGTTTCAAAGCCAGCCAGCCAGTCTGTAACCTCTCTCTCTAGTGGTTTTAGTAAATAGACTGTTGACTTGCAGCTAGTGGTGGGAATGGGGTGGGATCAGCTTTGTTGGAATACAACTTTTATCATGCTGTTGCATCTATTCTTATTTATTATTTATTACTCAAGCTAATTTTTTCTGATAGCAAACTAAGTGGAAATTAGGATTGCTATGTTTAAATTGAGGTTATTTAATTTGGAAATCATATTGGTGCATGATTATATATAAGTAAATATTTATGTGCATGTTATTCTCACTTTACAGTCTTCCTCCTTGTGTTGTGACCACTCCATGGCACTAATTGGTTGGTGGGGAATTCCATCCTGGCTATTTTTCTTAACCCTCTGGAGCTTCATGAAGCAGTGGTGACAGAAAAAACCTGGGATCAATTTAATCCCAAAGTTTTATGTATGCAGTACAATATTTTTTTCAGAGCGAACCTGGAGTAACACCTTCATCTGGTGTGCTACTGACTCCAACAAGACTGCAGATCAAAAGAATGATCTTCACAAGGATAAACTGCTTGGGATCTTCCCTTAGCTTTCTGTAGCTTGCCACCACATATTCTGCAGAGTCTCACTAATTGATCCATGTGGTAATCCATCACTGAACTTGTGGTTTTTGTGGACAGTTTATATTAAAAAAAATAGGGTTTTGTTAATTTTGTATTTATTCAATAGTTCAGTTATTAATTAAAGTACTGACCTCTTTGTTTAGTTGCAGAAAACTTCCTGTGGTCAGGTATCCCCGTGGGAGTGCAGCTACTTAAATGGAATTCACTCTGAGGTTGGACAGCAGCTGGTGGTAAAACTGATGTGCATTAGGTTACAGCGTGGTTTCTTATCTGTGCATTGACCTTTTCTGGTAGTGGTTAGGTAACCTTTAGTGCTTAGTTAGTGTGGGAAAGCCCCAAGAAATTTTGAGGGGATAACACCTAACCAGTATTTGGTTGTATTCATAAGGTCACTGGATCCCCCCCATGAATAAATTAATGAGCATACCGGAAATCGCGATTAAGGCAACAATTACCCGACTAAATGTCCATTGTGAAACGCCCGTGTCGTCGGGTTAACTGGTGAAAATAACTCCGAAAAACCAGTTAGCGCGTTTTAGCGCAACGCTTCACGCGCGAGCGTTAGCGGGTGGGCGGTGGGCGGCGGGCGGCGGGCGGCGGGGAGATTGGCTATTTTGTGGCCGCTGGCTTTGCGGCCACGCTGGTGGCGTAACGTTGTGGGAAGTGGCCAAGCTTGGCCCGTAGATTGTTAGTAGAGTTTCGGGACGAGGAGTCAATTGTACGATCACCAGCTCAGTGGCTATATGAAGCTTCTTTACAGGGCGGGCTTAGGGTGCTTATTGCTAATATTAATAACCTCAACTTTCACGTACACCTGCCAGTTTATTTTCGATTACAGGTCACTATTTTCGCCCAGAGATATAGCAGTTTTCAACGACATCTGTGAAGTAAAAAGTACTTCCAGGTCTCAAACATCAGACCTAACAGTTCCTCCAGACTCCTATCTGCTATTTATTCTAGTACTGTCAAGACCAGAAGCTCTAGAACGCAGGAATGCTATAAGAAGCTCGTGGATGGAGGCATATTCAAAATCCAGAGGTGTTTCCCATGAAGTAGTAGTAAAATTTAGCATTGGAACGAAGAACTTGTCAAAATCACTTATTACTCAATTAAATAGTGAGCAAGAACTGTTCAGTGATCTGCTTCTACTCCATAACCACTCAGAATCCTATTCTAATCTTAGTGGGAAAGTTCTAGCAAGTTTCATACAAATCAACATGGAATACCCATTTATGTACCTTCTCAAGTGTGATGATGACACTTTCGTAGTTGTTGACATTCTAGTCCAGGAGTTAAAACTCAAGAGCTCTAGAAAGAGCTATTATTGGGGTAAGATACTTAATAGACAGAAAGTGCTAACCTCTGGAAAATTTGCAGAAAAGCAATGGTTCTTAACTGAAATGTATCTTCCTTATGCCATTGGGGCAGGATATATTCTGTCAGGAGATTTAGTAAGATGCATCTCACTGGTTTCTAATCACCTTATGCTGTATCACAATGAAGACGTATCTGTAAGTGTTTGGATTAGCCCATACAATGTGGAAAGAGTCAATGATAACAGGGTGTGTGAAAACATGCCTGGTATTTACTACCAGTGCAGGAAGTCTGCTATTATTCTACATCCTATATCTGCACAGGAAATGATTTCATTGCAAAGGGCATATACAAACAAGTGTAAACTTCAGCATAACCTTTAACAATCCATTCAGTCATTATATCTAATATGCAGATTCACCACTATTCCACAAAAAAAAAAAAAAAATATATATATATATAATATATTCTGCATTGAGAATATACAGTGATTGAAACTACTGGTAATAGCTATGTAACACCGGCGAGGTGGATAAGGTTAGTCTCGCCCTAGATCCTTTACCAAACGAGGAAAGGGTCAGGTCAAGTGAGGAGGAGGAGGGGGGGGTACAAGATCACCTAATTCCTGGGGAAAGTGCGGTGTTAATCGGGACACCAAATTACCACAAAACTGCGAATTAGAACCTTATTGCTCTGCTATCACTGTTCGCTGTTTAACTGGCTCCGTTTAACAATGGCGAGTTGTTGCTTATGCAGAAGTGACTTATCTTCTGGTCAGGCGAAGAAGCGAAGAATATTCCAATTCTTCTATCTTCTGGCGAAGCTCTGACATCTTCAAAAATGTCCTATTACAAAGCCTATACAAGTAACTGTCTCTATGGATCTCCAATACTTCATCTAAGGTCACTCCCAACTACTTTTCAGCTTCATTCTCCAAGTAGTCCAGTCATTATAAGGTTTGACCCTAAAATAATTGCTACAAAAGGTTTTTTGATGGATTCTGGAACTGTTCCACATCACGTTCAACATACTAAAAGTCTACCAAAATCTGACCAATAGAAATGGTAGTATTTGTCCATACGCTCATTAATATTCATGAGATACCATTTGCTGGCCTTATCTTCTGTTTTATTCAATTTAGAGAGACATAATTAAAACCACTGGAGACCTTGGTTCATAAGCTTTAAAATGATATACAAAACATTACTTTTATGGGAAAGTATAGAGGTTTTAGATGGCTAGGCAGCCTACAAGTCAATAAAGTTGTATTCCACAACATTTTTTTTTTATCACTTATAGGCTCCTACTACTACATCATGGCTAATTCTATTGAGAAACAATCTGAACCCCAAACCCTCCCTAAGAATTTTAGAAAAAGTGATTGTTAAAATTAACATAATCAATAGCAATACTCATTATAAAAATAGAGCAATGATAAAATTATTCCAATTAGTTTACTGTCAATGAAAAAATAGAAAATTTACAGGGTAGCATGCCTATTCTTCTCCCTCAAAAATGCCAAGAATTGCTTGCAGCTTCATTTCAAATTTGACATTTATGTACTTGTATTGTTCAATTCATGATTGTAATTCTAAAAGCAGTGACCTTTCTTCTCAAAGTACTGGGCAACACATTACGAAATTGAAGCTGGGAGTTTTATTTTATAATTAAGCACTTTTCTCAATTGTTTCAAATATTAATCCTGTTATCCCAATGTGTTTTTGTAACTTTGTGTGCAATTTTAAAACTTTACACCACAATGTATATGTAGGTTACACCATGACATGGAGATTGGAATGGGATTTACACAAGCGAGGGCTGAAGGTCCGAGGATAGCGTAAATCACATACTGACCTAACGAAGAGGTGCAACTGACTTGTGCCATGGCTCTAGGCTATAGGAGACACATAAAAACTTTTTTCATTGGATGATTCACTTATTCACCTCCTAGGAGGTGGGTATGCTCCTTGAATTGAACATCTGATTAGATGGTTTGAATGTACCATGGTACAAATTTATTATAAGATTTTATTGATGGATGTTATGCTTCCCCTCACACCCCACCCCTCCCAAGCGAAAAATCAGTGACATTAACAGAAATGTTTCATCTGACACCAATAAATATCCTAGCTTTGATTTCTTAAGATTTGATTCTGCTCTAGACTATAGTCCTGCAACATTGTGCTTGTTTTTTTAATTTTTTTATTTGAGATAAGAGGAAAGTTAAATGTGTTCTCTCACTTTCACAGGGTTTTTTTTTTTTAACAATACAGATTAAAAATATATGGTTGCCACCGGGAATCGAACCCAGGACTACTTGCTTACAAGTGGTCCTGGGTTCGATTCCAGTGGCGACCAAATATTTTTATTCCGTATTGTTTAAAAAGCCTGTGACAGTGAGAGAATACATCTAATGAGTAAAAGAAGGTTGAGAAAGAAATTGTGAAGAGGAATGTTCGGGCAAGCCATATTTTAAGCAGTTATGTCATGTCATGTCGTTCTCTATGGCAAATTAGTATTACTTGCAGACGCATCATTTGTATTGCTCAAAGTTTGTATAGCTACATGTACTTGTTGTGTAATGGGTTTTGTTTCTCATACAGAGAAGTACAGCTATTAGAGGGAAATAATTCTGATTTGTGGCTTCAATATTGCTAGGAGAAGATATCAATGTTAAGGACACAACATTGCTGTTACAACTGGCGATATTGATAATATATTTACAACTGCACGTACCAATGCAGACTACAACAGTCTTTGTTTTTGCTCAGACCCTAAGGGTAAAGATACAAAAGTACAATATCAACTGACAATTTGTGTTTTGTAACTGCTCTTTGTTCATGCCTTCACAGGTTGTGACACAACCTCAATAAATTTTGTTACTATAAATGTTATGTGAATATTTAATAATAAGCAAGCAATATTATTATGTTTGACTCTGGTGGCAGTTATGCATTTCTGAGGGCAATCCGAGTAGCTATAAAGCCTACATCCTCAAACTCAAAGGTGCCCCACAATTTTATTATTATTATCGTTATTATTTTATTGTTGTTATCATTTTTATTATTTTTTTTAATTTTGTTGTTATTGTTAATAATATTATTATGGCAATGGTAACAACAAGAACAATTATAATTATATGATAGCTAATATGCAAAACAACAATGGAATGCTAGTAAAAACGGCAATGTTTACAAAAATGTTATGTTGATGCTGTTTGGGCTATCTTTGCTAAGTAATAAATCTTTCTCTTCAACTTATTGACACTGAAAGAGAAACAAGAAAGTACTATAGCTTTATTATAGACAAATTTTACATGGAGTCCAGGCACAGAGTCGATCTATATTACAGCTGATACTGCACCCTCAGCAGTAACTAAATCAAATACTCCTCCAATGCTCAGATGTATTATAAAGGAGCAATTAATTAATAGCATGCATGAGATGTGTGAAGGTAACTACAACCAAAGACTTATCGAAGATATGATGGGATAGTTAAATATTATATGGCTGTCCATCCACAAGTATAACATAAAAAGAAACGAGGCACTGACTGTGCTCATTAGGTGAGAGCACACTAGCTAAGAGAATGTTTTAGAACAGTTAGGTAAGTTACAGGTGTGATTATGCAATGTGTGATAAGATAATATCTCTTTATTCTTCATCCTCTTGTGGGAAGCCCCACAATTATAGTAACAATAATTATTATTATCATGTACTGAACTCAGGTACTCCCATAGAGATTAATACAAATCAAACTATCCCAATATTTTACCATTACATCCCCTTTGGCATTCTAAAAGTGTTATTGCATCCCCTTGGGGTTAATTCCAATTTTTCTGTCTTCATAATAAAATTTTCATGGTAAATAAAAATACATCATTTCGACATATCTATATGTGTTATTCTTTTATCTATTAGTGAATTATCACTATTATTATTGTGTGTCTTAAGATGCTGTGGACATTGTGAAACTTGGTATCTGTGTTGCTGTAGGGAAACCAATATTGATTGTACAACCAATGAGTGTTGGTCCAGCAAGCAGGGACTGAGTCGTCAAGTCTTGATTTGCAGTACCACTTGATGAAATACTAGAAATTGAGGGCTCAGGCTACCTGTATGAGCTCAAGACATACAGAGCTGGAGAAAGATCCATTTTAGTGGTCAGGCCAAGAAAAGGTGTCGTCATGGGTGTGGCCAGTACACAGAGATATGTAATGAAATGTGCCACTTTTAACTGGACATGTATTTTAATCAAAATGACAAAGAATTACACTGCAAGTAACAATATAACACAATAATCTTTCTTATGTGATCATTGTTTGCAATGAAAGTGTTTATAAACATGACTCCAAAGTCTGTTTTTTCTCTCCATTAATATGTAATGTCATCCCCAAAAAGTGGTCAGGCCATACCCTAACCAGCCTGACAATGTACTCCGGCCCCTTTGTTGTTCTAGTGAGGCCTTTTTGTAATTGTTGAGACTTGGCAGATTTTTATGTCCAGTTAATTGAATAATTTGAGTTTCTGGTAGTAAAACCTCCGAACAACAACCGGTCTTGGGGACAGATCGTTTGACCTTTGTTGAGAGAGTTGCCTCTCTTCGGGGGTTCTTAGAGTATATGCCAAGCAACAATGATAATCCATAATATAATAGAAATAGACATTGATCTCTGTGTTAGCGATTTCTTGCAGATTTTGCTCGCCAAACCTGAACCTTCCAATGTCAGAGACAAGAGTGCTGTAGCAGCAGTCTTCAAAGATGGATCAATTGTTAGACATGTCCCCATTAACGTGGCTCCAATTCTGTACCAGTTTTTAAGAAGAGAAGTCAACAAGACTTTTGTTGAAGTTAAGTGTGAAGAAGTGAACAGAGGTGGCGGCTATATGGACTGGAAATACCGTGTGTTTATCGTTTATACAGTCGGCCACGGTATATACAAAGATTGAAAGATACTCTTGAACCACTGATCGCTGCTGGACATTTGTAACTAGCTATTAAGAACAATTATTATATATATTATTATGTAGCTATAATTTTACTATTTTGACCGCTCTAGGATAATTAACGCTGGCCGTTGTTAAGAATTCGGGGGTGGCCGTTCATCGGAGGCTATAAAACTATTGGAACTACTGTACTGTAAACATTTCGTTACACTAAAAACTACTGCTGTGGAGAGGCTGACCGTTCTTCGGGAGCCCGTTGTTGAGAGAATTCACTGTATTATGTTTTGTGAGACAAGTCACATCATTTTTCTTGCTGAATGGTTTGTTTTCTTCCCAGACAATCCTGCAGTTGCAGCCATCCTCTTCATTATTGTGTTAATCATGTCATTACCCATCATTTGCTTATTGTACCAGATGTTGTCATTTAAATGATTAAAATTTACAGCCGAATAAAAAGCTGAAATAATTGACAGCTGAAATAATTGACATAAACATCTCTTATAGGTTCACTCACCAATTATCTTTTGCAGTGATCAAAATATGTAATAACATATTAGTCTACGCTGTTGACTGTTTGTTTTTTTTTTGTTTTGTTTTTTGTTGTTCTATTTGTATTTTAGCCTATACAGTTGTAGCCAGTGTTGTTTTGGTTTAGAGATTCCAGACTTTCTTAGTTTTAGTTATTCATACTAAAAAAATATCTTGAATGCTTAGTTTTAGTTTTTTCCCCAAATTTCTTCCTGAAGATTTAGTTAGTTTTTAGTTTTCTTCAATACCATGTAGAAGATTTAGTTAGTTTGCAATAAAATTGCATGAAAGTTGTTCATGTAGTTTTTCCAAAGAACTTCAAAAATGGCATATTTCTGTGAAAACTTGGGTATTATTGGCGAGCGAGCGTAGCGAGCGAGACACTTACAGGGGTAACACAATCGAAAATCGGGGATGTTTGTTTATTTGTTTATATATATGGACGTACGTATGTCATTTTGTACTTTGACCCTCCGTATTTTTGTGTTCGGTCCGCGTTCGACCCTATCCCAAACTTCACTAAACAGAATCCTCCGGTTTAGCGACCATTACCCGTATCACCTTAGAAATTGAATTGTTTCCGGCTTTGAAAATTGTTTTGCGGGTGCAGTTAAAACTCAAAATCTTATGGTAGCTCCATTTCTATTCGAGTTAGTGGCGGTGGTAAGTTAATGCGCTATTTGTCACAGTTATAAGCCCTACTCAACAGTATTTACTTAAAAATGCATTGGTCCACTGAACGAACCACGAAGGTAAGTCTTGCGTAGGTATGTTCAGTTGTGTGAAATTATTGTGCGTTACAACTACTATTAAGAATATCACAAAGAAAATTTTAAATAACGTGATTTGATTTTGTTGCTTCTTTTTCAATTCAAACTGTTGCTGGAGCGGTTACTATGACATTGAAACCCCTTTACCTCATAGTAATGTAAAAACTCGACTTTATTTTAATAGCTTGAGTGTTAGTTGTTAAAATTAAATTTAACAATAGTGTAGTTTAAGGCTCGCTTGCCATTTGTGCTCAAGCACACCACTAGTTCAGCGAGCGAGCGAAGCGAGCGAAGCTGACTCTCAGTCGTGTTCAATTGAGATTTCAGATATATATATATTTATTAGGTACTGAACAGAGCCTGATAACTGTTGCCACATAGAAAATGCATTAAAGTAAACAGGATGTGGCTTAGGGCAATATTTTTCCATATCACCTGTGTTCATAGTTATTACGTTGGGTTATTACGTCCCCCTAGGTAAATTTCTTGTTACCAAGGTATTCGCCCATGAGCAGTACCTAATAAATTTATTATCCATTGGATACCCGAGAATATCACTCGTCTGATTGGCGGTATTTACGCTCGTGCCTGCAGCACTCGCGTAAATACTAAGCCAACAGACTCATGATATTCTCCTGTATCAAATGAATAATATATATATATATGTAGGTATGTATGCGTACGTCAAAAAATTTCGCCCGCGCTTCTAATTACGTAAGTTAGGTAAAGCGTTCACAGTTCCAGTATTTTTCAATTAAGTTTCAACCAAAAAGTTTATAGCTACTCTCTCCTTGGCGAAAGACTGAATGGCAAATTGCCAAGCTGCTCTTCTTTGCCACTGCTTTCGAAGTTTATTCAGGTAATTCTGTTATTGTTAACTCTTCATGCCTAATCATTGCTATTATTTAGTGTTTTCCTTCACAAATCATCGTTACCTATACTCATATATTTACTCGCTCGCCATGCATTTGCGCTATTCGAGCGCACCACTAGTTAATAAATATATGTTATACTTTGAATACTGCAAAATATCACGATTCTGTCGGATGTATTGGGACGAGTGCCGCAGGCACGAGTGCCAATACCCCGATCAGACGAGTGATATTTCGCGTATTCAAGTATAACATATTTATCATGTACGCATGCGCAAACTTAATCTTAGCAACGACAATTTTTCTGGAGCTAAACCAGTAAGCTAACGTTGTTATGGCTGAAGATATTTCATTACAGAAATGATTGAGAAACAATCTGAATATCTACAGAAACTCCCTGTTGCTAATCCAGTCTATACTAACGGACAAACGAAGGAAACTAAGTACCTAGAAGAAGCATCTTCTTCTGTGTGTTTGGACGATGAAGTTTCTTCAAAAGCATCCAGTTGAAATGTGCAAATCGGAATCCCTATTTTATCTGGCTGTGAACTATACAATTACTCCAATGATGACATTTGGTACAAAAAACAGAAGATGGGGAAGGATAGAATCAATACAATAATGAAAAGGATGGCTGCAAGTACTGGATTGTCTGGGGGAAAAAAACAAATCATTCAGCTCGAAAAACAATGGTTACATGTCTTACCAAGAATAGTGTACCAGAAACACAGATTATCCAACTAACTGGGCATAAAAATCTACAAAGTCTAAATAGCTATAAAAAAGCATCACTACAACAGCAAAAGAAAATGTCTCATGTCTTGAGCTCATACAAAAAGCCTGAAACTAATCCATTTTCTTCATATTCTACAACACCATCGAGTGGTACTGTGAACCAAGATTTAAGTGCTCAGTCCTTCTTTGCTGGAACAACAATCACCAATTGTACAATAAATATTGGTTTTCCTACAGCAACACAAACACAAAATTTCACCACAATGTCCGCTGCACCTAATGACACACAACCACAAATGAAGAGATTTACAATTCATACATACCTACATAGCAATAGACAGATATATCAAATTAATGTATTATTATTAAGATTTAACAAAAAACCTAAAAATATAAAATTAGCCTAAGGGGACGCAATAACACTTGTTAGAATGCCTAAGGGGACGCAATATGGGAAAATATTGGGGTAGTTTCATTTGTATTAATCTCTATGGGAGTACTTGAGTTCAGTACATGATAAAGTATGATATCTGTTATGTAGTTTAGAGAATAATTACTTGATGGGAATTTATATTTCCATTTAATAATGACATAATTCAAGGTGAATTGTTTACAATAAAATTGCTAGTTTTAGTTTTTGTCATCCACTCTACTGGTAGTTTTAGTTATTATTGAATTTACTGTCTTCTAAAATATTTAGGTTTAGTTTTTTCATATTCTCTACAGCTTAGTTTTAGTTATTCTTACCAAAAGTAAAATACCCCAGAACTAAGGGGTTTTGGTTTTAGTTTTAGTTAAGTAAAACAACATTGGTTGTAGCATAGCTCCATACCCTACCCACAATTCTAATACAAATCATTTCCAAGTGCCTTAGATGATTTATCTGCAAGGCATAACAGAATGAGGATGTGGCATAATTACTATGTTAATGATTCAGTCATTCTCGGCTGAAATAATTATAATAATAGCAAATTTTCTCGTTCTTACAGCCAATAATATTGTTAATTAAAACTTAACCTGATATTTCGACTTCTTGCCGAATATAGTAAGATATAGTAGACAGTAAGCGTACCCTCCAGAAATCTTGCTGTTTACATTGTGTTAGTGTTATCACCACAGTTTGACCACAGTTGACCCCTGAAGAAGTAGAAGATGCCGAGGAATACATCAGAAAACTTGTCAAACAAATGGCACCAGACACCTCTGGAACCACTCCCACATCACCAGCCAACAGCTCAGCCAAGAGCAAGCCGAATAAATTGCCGCCAGTTATCAAGTGCCCTCTGTGCACAGACAAGCACAACTTAGTTCGGTGTCAACCCTTCGCCCACTATGACGTAGACAAAAGAAACAAGTTTGTTTGGGAGAAGCGATTGTGAAGGACATGGCTACACGCACTGTCCCTCCAAGTACACCTGCCGAACATGCCACAATAAACACCACACAATGCTGCATCGAGAAAAGTCCACCAGAGAAGCCATGAATGCAGTCCTTTGTGTCAAAGTTCAACCACATGATGTGGATTCAGACAAAACTGACGGTGACATGATGTGACATTCGTGGAGACAGCTATGGTGGTAGCCATGACAGGCAGCATCACACCAGAGCCAGAGTATTGAGATCAGACGTTAAATCACTCTGACAAATGTGTTGCCTTGTCACCTTTGAGAAATAATGTCACTGTTCCTAGAATTTGAACTGAAATAAGTGCACAATGCAAGTACATGGAGCTTTAGAGCTTTAATTTACATGCATTTTTGTCCTTACATCTTGCTGCATTATATAGCAGTATGAAATGTTGCAAGAGCTAACAGCAAACACTAAGACTATACTACTGCTATCATGGGGGGTATGACTAATGGTCAAGTTTATTGTACAATCCTTATCAAGCTGCACAACACAAACACATTTTTTGTCTCTGTAAAGCACTTTACATTTAAAAAATTACAGAAAATACATTGCAGTTTCAAATTTTTTTGTGAAGTTTTTAAATGACTGTCAAAAAAATTAGACACACTCATGCTGTTTTAACTGACTCATGTCTTAACAGATACAGTGGTTCAACGTGATCTAAATTTATTGAATACCCTGCTGTGCTACCAGTAATATGTGTAATAGTTATAACCAATATTGAGTTTGTGATTACAAATCCCAAGACACGAGGGTGAAGCCCAAGTTGCGAGGGTTTGTAAATTGCAGTACAAACCAATTCTTATTGGTTTATAACTATTTTATAGCCCAAAGACATAGACACCAAGGCAGGTTTCTGTTCTTAGTTTTTTTTGTTTTGTTTTTCTGATGGAAGTGAGCCGGAAAAGCAAGACTTCAGATGATTATACTAATATGACACATAGAGTAAAAAGAGAAAAATGTATTTTTCGCCTGATTTAGATCATATCACTCCATTGTTGATAAAGAGAAATAAACCCTCCTTTCAAAATTCCATAGACATAATATATTTCCCCTTATTTTTAGTGACCTTTCTGTAATGAATCTGTTGTGCACAGAGCTAGCTGGAAAAAGAGATTACTCTGAGCAACATAATTCATTAACATCTAACTTGTTGTTTGTTGATCTTTGTATCTGTGTGGGTGAATACTTTAGTGGGACCAAGAGGGAGTTCAAATTTGTGAAATGTTTAGTTTGAAAAAACTCATTACATATTTATGCATTTCTCACATTGTAATTTGTGTACTTACCTGTCTTTTTTTTCCTTTTTTGTCTGACCATGAGAACATAGCCATGTCTACTGAATGACCTTGCCTATCTTATAGGTTTTCACCCTAGATGACTGCGACCCACCTTACTCAGCTTTCGTTAATGCTCTAATAGATTGATAAACTGTAGCCTTTCCTATAATTATAATGGTATGACTACTCTGTATTCCTGCACTAGTTATTTGTGAGTGTGAGAGTTTGTTTATTGCAAGGTCTTTTCAGTTACATTCTTAAGAAGATGGACAAGTGACAGATGCACGCACAAACGATCAAGTGTGTTTTTAATAGGATTGGCATGCCCAAATGGTTTGGATTAGTGAACTTTAAATTAACAAACTTTTTAAAAGACTATCTGTTTTATTTCAATTTTTTTAAATAGTTCTATTCAGAAAAAAATATTTATGAACACACAAGAGTTCTGTGTCTTGGGTCTGCTTTGGCAACTGCCCTATTTACATTTAGCAGTTTGTTTTTGTGTTTTTTGCCAGGTTTACTATCTGACTCGTTTTAATGATCTGATTCTTTTAAAAAGGGTTTGACACCCTTCGAAATGGTTTGAATAGTTTGACCAGCCTGTTCTAAAATAGTCTGGCCAGTGGTCTGGCCTGTTTTTTTTTTTAATGGTCTGGCCTGTTTTAAAACAGTCTGAGGTTTGGAAATGGTCTGGCCCATTTTAAAACGGTCTGGCCCATTTTAAAATGGCTGGACCATTTTAAAACAGTTGGTCTGTAACATATATATGTTAATGAATTTTCTAGTTAATTAAATAGTATACGGCGGTATATCATGTGACAGTATATGCATCTGAAGTGACTTCTTATTAATTATAGAATGTACAACAGTTTCCCCTCATAATTTGTGACGATGTATGCATCTGAAGTGACTTCTTATTAATTAAAGAGTGTACGACAGTTTCCCCTCGTATAATTTGTGATAGTGGACGCATCTGAAGTGACTTCTTATCAATTAAAGAGTGTACGACAGTTTCCCCTCGTATAATTTGTGATGGTGGACGCATCTGAAGTGACTTCTTATCAATTAAAGAGTGTACGACAGTTTCCCCTCGTATAATTTGTGATGGTGGATCGCATCAGAAGTGGCCCAAAATCATATGACTCAAAACTGAGCAGTTGCTTCACAATGGCACCATTCTTAGCAATTTTTCTTCCTTAAAATTTACGTCTTGGGAGGGGATGAGGGGAGGGGAAAGGGGGAGGGAGGGGGGGAGAGAAAACTTCTAACATTCACTAATAATGTATTTACCATATAATATGGGGCATGCAGGCCTCTACATTCACATTAAAGAAATCCACTTCAAGTATCCCTCTACATAATTTTAGCAGTTCAATGTGATGAATTCTGGCTTAAACGTGGAGTTCGAAGTTATAATTCAATGTTGTTCTTCTCTTATGGCCTTGTTTACAACATTCTGGGTATAAAAGGTGAATCCCCGGTGTGCCCTTTGACCAAGCTCCTTCTCCATTCAAACTTAAAAAGTAGTCGCACAAAGAAAAGCCTTCCAGAATAGCTCACTATTCATCAATTATGTTTAATATGAGTGTCAACACACAAACAGGTGTTATTATAATCATTTTTGCTTGTGATATTAAAGCAGAGTAATAAACTCTAGCTCCTATCAATGACGTGTGTGTATAACAAATTACTTCTTGATTGAAGGTGATCCTTCAGGATAGTATCTAGCAGAACTCGACAGTATACTGTAAATCCTGTGTAGATGAATTTAGCAACGTCAATAGCCAACAGTACTCTTCTTCTTTTTATCCCGCAGTTTTCCTCACATTGTTTTTGTGTTTTCCTTATGTTAAGGTCCTCACGACTTATTTTTAGCCTGTTTCCAGTTTGCTTGTGTACTAGGTTGCTGTAGTTTGTTCTTTTCTAGGAAATTGACCAAAACTGGCCACCACCTCATTGTGAAATCATCAGTACCCGGCTTATGGCCTTTCATACACAATATCTAGGACTTGTTTCCAAATACAGCATTGAAAAACCCTTTCTTTAGCTAAAATTTACTAAGACATAGTTCAAAATAAAGGAGGAAAAACTGTTGCTTACTCTTTAATTAGCTAGAATTCACTAACACATGTGTCTACACTTCACAATACGGGAGGGGAAACTGTTTAATTAGCTAGAATTCACTAACACATATGTCTATGTTCAAATAAAGGAGGGAAACGGTTGCGTACTCTTTACTTAGCTAGAATTTGTTAACACAATGTTTCTACACTTCAAAATAACGGAGGGGAAACTGTTGTGTACTCTTAAATTAGCTAGTTCATTCATTCATGTGTCTACGCTTCAATAAAGGAGGGATGCATATTTTTTAATTAGCTGGAATTGATAATGATAATGATAATAATAGTTATATAATAATAATAACAATAACAAAGATAATAATGAAGATAATAATAATAATATAATAATAATGATAATAATAATGATAATAATAATGATAATAATAATAATAATAATAATAATAATAATAAATAATAATAATAACCACAATAACAATAACAATATAGTTATAGTAGTAATTATATTGTTTTATTATTAATAGTGTAATTGTTGTGTTATCATTGTTATTATTATGGCAATGGCAACAAGAATAATTATAATTTAATGTAATAAAATAATGGAATACAATGCATACAACAATGCTATGTTGACTTTAACTCTTTAAGATAATCCTGTTGAGGTTGTGTACTGTCAACTATTTTAAATATGGTTATATAATTTCACCAAAGTTTATTAAAGTGTACTTATGGAAGCATCACTGACAACAAAATAATTCCCATTTATTAGTGCAGTCTGAGCTAACCTTTGCCAAGTAACAGATATTTCTCTTTCATTCATATTCTTTTTCATGCTCTCTACAGCTTAGTTTTAGTTATTTAGTTATTCTTACCAAAAGTAAAGTATCCAAAACTAAGGGGTTTTGGTTTTAGTTTTAGTTGCATCATAAAAATGCGACTTTTTGAAAATCAATGTTTTGGAAGTTTTTGTTACTTTCTGTTATATGAAAGTTCTATATTAGATATGGAGCTTCATTGGAGTTTCAAGAAAAAAGTTGTTCTCTTTAAGCTGAAATATTTAGGGCTTAGTTTATTACTGGAATAAATAGGGAGTGACAATCACTGAATAAATCAGTTACCCTGTGGTTTAGCACTGGCATACCCACAATATGCTGGAAACCATTGGTAACTGGTCTTACTTCACTCACTTTTCTAACCAATCAGCTGGTGAGAAGCATGAATTTATATACTAATGCTACCAACTAGAAAAAAGTGCATATCTAATAATAAAGTTCCACATTATTCTGTAAATTAGCTATTCCCGCTATTTTTTCTCACTAAATATATTGAAAACGTTCATCTGAGTTGCTGTAGATAGCTATGACATCATTTACATACTAACATTAATAAATATTCAGCTTTATAACATCTTTTCATAGTATTTAGTTTTTTTTTCAATAACATTTGACCTTGAAAGGTAAGGGTTAAAACATTTTTTTAAACTTAACTATACTGTCAGAAAGATTAGTAAACTTATGTCTATTTGCACAACCCAGGATTGCTGTTTCATCAAGAGCATGACAGCTCTTGACAAACATAGAGAATTAGCTTCAGCCAAGATATTGCTGTACTGATAGATTTATAAATTAAAGTGTTCTAGCTATATATCAATGACAAAGTTACACAATGATAACATATAAACCTGCTAGGAACTCATCGTGAACAAACAACCAAAACACTTGAGTTCTCTGAATAATGTTGACTCCAAAAATGCTTGTGGAGTTTTTTTAATGTTTTTTTTATATATTTATATATTATAATGACAGCTGCTACGTAGAATTCGTATCTTTTTTTAAAAGAACCAGTTCATTAGCTATAGCATAGTAACTCAATAATAAGGAAGTAAATACTCTCTGAAAACCTCATCAAGTTGAGATATAATTTCCATTCTTAAGTTACTGAAAGAAAATGTTGTTCCCTTTCATAGTTATGTAGCATATTAATAGTAAATAATTATTATGATACAGGTTATCATTTGCTATTGTGAACTTCGACTAGAATTGCTTACTAAAGTAACAACTGTTTAAAAGCTGCAAGTAATATTCAGCTTGGATTATTTCTATACATGTACAGTGTTTGCAGAGAAGTCATATCTTCAGGAGACTGTATTGGGTGGACAATAACTGCATTTCTCTTGCAATGATGAAACATGTAGCGTTTATTTTCACATACCCGTGTATCGTTTTGCCTCTCAACATTGTATGGACTAATCCACACGCTCACTGCTACATCTTGATTGTGATATAGCATTACATCATCTGAATTCCTCACTATTAAGTCTATGAGGTTCCCAGAGAGAATGTAGCCTGCTCCTATAGCATAAGGGATGTACTTCTTCCCTAGGTTCCATTCTGTCTCAGCAAATTTACCAACTTTGAACACTTTCGCTCCTTCAATCATTTTGCCCCAGTAGTAGCTCCTTTTGGAATTCCTTAGATTCAGTTCATTCACAACAATGTCCAGTACTACAAAGCTGTCATCGTCACACTTCAGGAGATATGAAAAACTATAATGTTTGTGAATAACTTTGAAGCTCTTTAAAACTTTGAGAGTGAGATTAGAGTAACTCTCCTCAAACTCATCCAGAAATAATAAGTCATTATTCATACTTTGTTCTTCATTTAACTCACTTAGGACTGCTTTAGAAGCTCCTTTAAGACCAATACTAAATCTGACTAGAACTGCTTGACTTTGGAGTAGGTGGTGGTTGCTGTTAATCCACGAGTGTCTCATAGCATTTCTGCGTTCATTTGCACTGGGTCTGGACATAATAAGTACTAATAGAAAATATTTTGCAGGGCTAAATTCAGGTAACGCTTCCAATTTTGTAGATGGGTGCTCCTCAAAAATTCCAACACTGGTTTCTGGATATATAAAATAACCAGCTGGTCTTCTCCAGTCCCGTCTCCAGTGCTGATATACCAGCACCAACATGACACCGAAGATAAATGCCAAAATGAATAAGCGGGGAATCAAAAATTTTACAGCAACCATAGCTACCTTTGCCAGACCCTTTACTCCGCTATGCTGGGAAATTTAGTGCGCGGTACCAGTTCAAAAACTCTCCTGATCTCAGGAGAAAGTTGCAGTAGCGAGCACTAGCGGTTTGATGGACGGGAGATGAATAAAAGGGCTGAATGGATTTGCTTCGTGACGTCGCGAACTTCCTTCCGGAGGATTTTCACGGGTATCGCTGTACCACCACCAAGTCCATTGAAAATCTTAAACAAATTGCAACACAAACCTTTTCAATTGTTTCTAGTATGCTTTATAACACACTAAAAGTCCTAAGAAATCCTTTGGCGGAAAAGCATAGAAAATTCCATATTTATATCATGCATGTTTGACCTTAGAACTTTGTGATCAGAGTTCTACCATGTGGTCAACCAGAAAGTAGTGAGTAGTGTGGTAATTTCTAGCAATGGAGAAGCCAGAAGAGTGTGTACCTGCAAGCTACCCATAGGGACATCCATAAGTCCCAACTTTAGGGGCACTGCTGTATAGAAGGAGGTGGGGGAGGGGGTGGGGGAGGGGGGGGGGGGGGGGGGAGAAGAGAGAGAGAGAAGTACATTTGCGACTTTTTAATGTTACAATGATATACAATACCGTGCTGGATCAGTTTTTTTTATTTTATAATAATGATTAATGGCATGATAAATATTTTAATAAACTGTCAAGAAGTTCAGAACTAAAACAACAATAGTCTATTAAACTTCATTGTCATGAGAGCTAATATTGTATATACTATTGTATATGAATGACTTAGTGAAGAGTTGTTGAGTCATCATTTGATGCTGAAATAGTTAATAAACCACTCATAAGCTTAGTTAGAATTGGGAACCTGGGTTCACCTTAGAATGGAACAATTTTTCCAACTTCCCACCAGTATCTACCAACTCGTCCTCAGCTGTTGTGCATTCCATAGGTTTAGGAAGATCAGAAGGTGATAAAACACAGTCCATACATTCATCCCTAAGCTTGTCATGAGATTCTGAATCAAATATATGAAGCTGTGGAAAGTGTTTTGTTAATGACAAAGCCGTGTCTGGTTTGAGTTTTCCTGGCAGAAGTATTTCCAAGTCAAACGTCATCAGCTATCACCAAAAGGAAATTTATGCACTAAAGAATTTTCATTAAAGTCTTACAGCTGCAAAAAAAAAGGTTTTATGTCATGCTCTTTGTTCAGGGGTTGTAAATCCCTGAGCTAGAATGTGGAGAGTCGCTGTGGAGTTGTGGCTCAGAGTGAGAGCCAGCCGAAGGACCAGGATGTCAAGGTCTGATGGCAGCAGGAAAACTATTTTTCTCGTAATCCTGTGGTGGATTTACTACTAGATAGCCCCGAAAAGCCTGTACTCCCCCACCGTACGACAGAGAGGGTTCAGATTACTTGGCAACATTTTATCATTAGAGCATGCGTACATATATACACAGCGACATCGTAGAATTGTGGATGGTAAGACATGAATATCATTAACCATGGTGAAATAGGTAAGGGTGGTTAGTTCAAATGTTTCTATAAGCCCGCGTCCGCTCAGCTCAAAGTCCGCGTCCGCCCTGCTCAGCTCTGTTCAGTCCCGTGCGGACCTGAACATACGTCATCCTCGGAGTAGAGAGGGATGAGCTGGTGGGCTGCTCTTCTGAGTGTCTTTCCCTTGCACTGAACGTCCACCACACGAACAACACCATCGTCTCCTGGGTATACAGTCTCCTGGGTATACAGTCTCGATCCTAGCCAGTGGCCAACATCGGTATCCGAAGGAGTCATCGTCTTTGAGGAAGACTACATCACCCTGGCTGAAGGTGTGGTGGCCTCGCTGGATGTGCTGGAGATACTGGGATTTCCAAGCAACCCAGAAATCATGCGTCAGGCGCTGAAACAGCTGCCAGCGACGGAGGTAGTTGATCTTTGAGTGTTTGGCTGGATGAGTAGGTGGCGCGAGGAGGGGTCTTCCAATGAGGAAGTGTCCGGGCGTCAACGTGAGTTGGTCATCCGCGTCGGTGGAGTTGAGGGGCATGAGGGGTCTCGAGTTGAGCGTCGCCTCTACTTCAGTCAGAACTGTGTAAAACTCATGGAAATGAAGTGGATGTGGAGTGACGATCTTATGGAGTAGCGTCATCATGAGCTTGACAGTAGCTTCCCACAGTCTTCCCATGTGTGGCGTCCTTGGCGGAATGAACTTCCAGGCGATCGATGCTTTTCCGCAGCTAGAGATTCCGTTAGCCGAGCGTGATAGGAGGGACTGAATGTCTTGCATGTCATGGTAGGCGCCCACGAAGTTGGATCCATTGTCAGATCGTATGGAGAGGGGCGTGCCTCGTCGGGCACAAAAGCGTCTGAGTGCAGCCAAGAACTCCTCCATGCTGAGGTCGGAGGAGAGCTCGAGATGGACAGCTTTGGTTACTGTGCAAACAAACACACAGACATAGGATTTGGACGTCTTACGTGTCCTCGACGGACATAGAACGGTCCGGCAAAGTCTAACCCAATCTCTGAGAAGGGTGGAGCAGGAGTCGTCCTACTGGCAGGGAGTAGTCCGAGCTGTTGTGTTGTTCCCCGGCTGTAAGCTCGCTGACAGGTGGTACAACGACGACTGAGTCCTTTCAGGAAGTTACGTAGCGCAGGGATATAGTGTGAGTCTGAGATGATGGACAGAAGAGTCTGAGGTCCAGCGTGGTTGTCAGGGACTGCCCCCTAGAGATCCAGGATGACATCCCAGACAAGCCAGACAGCAACCCTAATGGACCGTGACGGTTTCAATTCAGAATTAATGGACCATGAACGATTCAATTATTTGTTGTGACAACATTCAATTAGCTAGATTTGTGCATAATATATGCCAGTGATGTTTTGTAAGGTAGTTCAGTCTAACGATTGTTGGAATGGCTACACATTGATTCTCCAGATTCAAAGAAATATTTTATCTTTAACCATTGTTGACCGTTGACTGATAGACTAGATCTGGTGTGGCGGAAGCTCTCTGTAATTGATAGAGCAGACCCCCGCTACAGTGGTGATACTGGATATGCAGATCTTTGACATAGAGTCGAACCAGAGATGACTTGATGGAAAGTGAAATCAGTACTCTTGGTTGGTTGTGGAGCCTGAAGTCCCTGACACGAGAAATTAGGGTATCAGTCAGAGATAGGTTGAAGCCTGAGAGCGAATGTGCCTTGGGAACTTGAGAATTCCGTTGAACAGCTTGTACCGTCTGGATATGTCTCCGCTTGAACCAACCGGAAGAATAGGCGTTTGGTGGAGTGGCATTCTTCAGCTGTCAAGTGAGGAGTGAGTTACCTTTTTCCTGCCGGTAGATGAGCATTGGCTGCGAAACGACGAACCCAGGCGTATGTCCTTATGGAGAAGGTCTCCCAAAACTGTGGAGAAGGCAAGGCTGGTGCGAGCAGGGTAACAGCCTTGGTTTCTGGTAGCTCGGTCAGGACTATAAACTGTGGAGGTGGCCACTGTTCAGGTGGGAGGCGGAGCCATGGCGGCCTTCCCACCATAAGTGAGAGATGTTGAGGTTGGTGGTGTTCCTCGACTCAGAATGTCAGCAGGATTGTCATGAGTGTTGACATGCCTCCACTTGACATCTAGCAGCAGCATGGATGGCGGCGACTCTGTTGCCCACAAACACGTTGAGAGATGATGGCACCTTCTTCAACCAGCACAGGACGATGGCTGAGTCAGTCCAGGCGTTAATCTCTGTGATGCACAGTATGTGGGCAGAGTAGGACAAGAGCTTGGCCAGGAGGTAGGCACCGGCGAGCTCGGCTCTCGGAATGGTGAGGCCTTTGAGAGGAGCTACTCAGGCCTTGGAGATAACGAGGGACGTAGTGATGCGCCCGTGTCGATGAAGCTGTCTCACGTATACCACTGCTCCGTAAGCATCCTTAGAGGCGTCGCTGAAGCCATGGAGTGCAGTGTGGGTGACGAGTTCTGGGCATGGCGAGTACTTCCTCGGGATGGCCTGAGACGTGAGAGAAGGCAGCTGACTTGTCCATGCCTTCCACTCGGTGACTATGTCGTCAGGCAGCAGTTCGTCCCATGAGACCTTCAACTGCCAGAGCCGCCGAAGTAGCAGCTTGGCCAAGATGGTGAAGGGGGAGTACATCCCCAGAATGTCGAAGACTTTGCCCACAATGGAGGTGATGACACGTTTGGTTGTCTTCGCTGGTATGGCGTTGGGAGTGGCTACGTGAATGGAATTGTTGGTAGTACTCCAGTAAGTCCAAGAGTCTTCAGGGAAGTACCAGGAGAGGTCAGCTAGAGGTCCTCTAATTCGATGAGGTTGTCAGGAATGGTCTCACGGAAACCGGCATGGTTGGTGCGCCATTTCCGCAAGGTCATCTTCGCCAGACAGAGGAGATCACACAATTGCTCACGAAGACGGATGGCATCTTCTACAGTCTCGGACCCGGAGATGAAGTCGTCGACGTAGAAGCACTCCAGAATTGCGCGGCTGGCTTCTCGGTGAGAGTCTGTATGCTGTGAGGCGAGATGTCGTATCACCTGAGTTGCCAGGAACGGTGAGGACCGCACTCTGAAGGTGACTCTCATCATGCGGCAATCTGATAGGGTTCCTGACGGCTTGCGAAGAAGAAATCTATGGAGATCTCTCTCTTGAGGTTGGAGTGCTATCTCACGGAACATCTTGCTGATGTCCGCCAAGAAGGCAATGGTGTGCTTTCGGAACTTCGGCAGGATGTCCATGAGAAGAGGATAGAGATTGGGACCGGGTTCCAGGGAGTCATTGAGCGATGATCCGGATGACGTACGTGCTGAGGCATCGAAGACTGGTCGAACCTTGGTAGTCGTGGATGAGCTTTAGAACACGCTATGGACCGGTAGATAGTAGTGGTCATGTTGGAGATCATCCGGCGGGACTTCTTCTGCATGACCAAGTGCTAGGTACTCCTGGAGTGCAAGTTCAAATTCCTCCAGTTTCTTTTGCTTTCGAAGTGATCTCTCGTTGCTGAGGAAGCGTTGAACAGCCAGAGTCCTGGACTGCCCAAGCTCTGGTGGGTTGGGCACATGGGGTAGTTGCACCGCATACCGTCCTTCTGCACTGACAGAGTGAGTGTCGAGGAAATGACTGATAGAAGCGTCTTCCATCCTGGATGAACTGGTGACTTCTGGCGTCATGTCCAATTCCCAGAGTTGAGAAAGGTCCGGAGGAGAGGTGTTGTCGGTTGAACCAATCTTCAGGGTTATGGAAGCAGGAGGTGTGTAATCTAAGGGACCGGTGACAGTCCACCCAGTCCACAAAAAGATGGTAGGCAGAGCTGCCAGGTCCGACGTGAGGTTGTAGGTGAGGGATCCTCGAACGCATCGTCCATAGTCCAGACTGCCAATCAGAATGTCCAATGGCCCACCAAACGCTGGGTCGGCCAGCTGGAGATCCTTAAGATGTGGAACGGCCACGATTTCCTCCCTCTGGTTGGGAGGAAATGCTTGTGGCAATTTGGGAACGACCGACAGCTTGAGACTGATGAATTGGTTGGGATCATGGATAGAGTGAAAAGTGGTAGACACGAAGTTCCGGCTGGTCCCTTCACCATAAGGTCCAGAGAGACTCAAACGCTGATGATGCCGCTTCAGCTTGAGCTGGGCTGCTAAGGTTTCCGTCACCAGAGACGATGCAGAACCTGTGTCGAATGCGACCGTGGCCGTGCAGTCGTGATCCCCATTGATGGCTTTCACTATGGCTGTGTGGAGGAAGGCGATCTGCGGAGGGTCATCCCTTGTGGGACCAGAGTTCTCCGGCATGGGAGTCGCCATGAGGGATGGGATTGGCGGTTGTGCTGAAGGCGGAGCGTCATCAGAGTAGAGAGGTGTGATGGCGTCCGTTGCACTTCCTGCAATTGTAGGCTGATGAGCACGTTGAACTTGATGGTCCAGGCCGAGGCAATTGATGCAGCCTCGTCTTGACTTCAAGTACTTATTCTTCCTGGGGACACAGAGACCTCAACCTCAATATTTGCAAAAGAGTGACAGTTTAGTGTAAAATGAGTGAGACGAGTGTCAAATGAGTGAGATGTGGAAAACAGTCATGCTTGGTGATACACGCCCATGCACTTTGGTTGCTATGGTAGAATTGTATTGGTTTGTTGAGCATGGGGCTAATTTTATTTCATGTAAGCAACCAATGATGGAATACCTGGAAGGTCTAGAGTGAACACTGCTCGTATCAGTCACAGAAGGTTCTACAGCTTGTTAAAGATCTGACTTGAGAACCTGAATCACAAGAACCGTTGGAGTTCAACAGCTAGCTAATTCTTTGTAGGAGAATAGAAAAATGATTATTAAGAATCCTATAGAGCAAAAGCTACTACTATTCTCTTACCTTTTATTCTATTCCCTTATATTTTGGTCTCAAATAGTTAAAACTCTTCACCAGCACTAGTCATTTTCGATTTGTATTGCGCAATAGTCCAACCACGCCCACATTATTGAAATCTACTAAAATTGCGTGAGACTATAACTTCAATGCGTGTGAGCATGATTAAATGATGGAATGCATGTGACTCACGCAGAATGCATGAGAGTTGAGAGGTCTGGGGACATCGTATCCCTGGAACCCAGGGCATTGAAAGAGCTTGTGGACTTCGTTGCACAGTTGGCAGTTCCGTCCGGACGTTGTCTTCGACGCAAAGGTGGTGTTGGTAGTCTTGTAGCTCGCTGCTGGAGATGAGAGATGTGATGATGAAGGTAGATTGAGGCTGGAGAGAGTATGTTCCAGAGGCTTGGTATATGCGAGCAAGTCATCCAAGTTAGGCACCTTGGTTGTGGTAGAGATGTGTTTCGTCCATTCCTCACGCAGTCTGGGCGGAAACTTCTCACAAGCGAGAGCTGTGAGATAGTGGGAGAGAGTGTCGCATTCGCATTCCTTCATGGCCTTGTAGGGGTTGAGGAACATCTCTTTGAGTTTGGCAAAACCCTCTTCAGTGAAGTCGATCATTCCAGGCTGTAGCGTCTGTTGAACCAGGAGTGGGAAGACACCCCGGGGGGAGCCGTACTTTGCTATCAATGCTTCCATGGCCTCGTCGTAGCGCACGAGTCAGAGTTAATGTGTGACTGGACTATCCTTTGTGCTTCAGCAGTCTTCATGGATTTGAGGAGGATACATACTTTCTCATGGTTAGAGAACTCGCTACCTCGGCTGGTCATGGCAGATGTGAAGAGTCGATGGAAGTGTCTCCATTCAGTTGGGTTGCCGTTGAAGTCAGGTAGATCCAACTTGATCTTCGGACCTCTGGGAGCTGCGACGACGGGTGGGACGGTATGGCGTTGAAGAGTGAGTGTGGATAATGTTACGTGACTCGCGAATCTTCCCCAGCAAGTGGCACTGGAGATCTTCGACTTCCTTCTTCATGCAGTCTAGTTCATTGGCGTTGATGGAGAGGATCCTGTCCATCATCTTGTTGAACGCAGTACGGAAGGGTGTGCAGTCGGTTTCAAACCCAGGAGTTTCCACGTCCATGGCAGAGATGAACATGGAAAACCGGGCTCTCAACTTCCTGAAGTCGGCAGAGCAGTCGACACAATCCCGAAACTCCTCTAACTGGCAAAGAAGTTTTTGGTGTTCCTCAGAGACTAAGAAGGCGGACTGTTCCTCCTCTTCGATGAGGGTGGCATCTGATTCTTCCTTTGACAGGAGCTCCTCATAACGTTGCTGGATAGCTTTGTGCAAGAGGAGGTCCCTCTTGAGCTTGGTCAGTAAGGACTGAAGGGCAGTAGAAGAGATGGAGTCTAGCAGCTTAGCCTTGAGTTCGACCAATTTGAGTTTGTCCTTTGTGATCTGGCAGCGGCGGGCGGTGCGTTTGTCCTTTGTGAGCTCTGAGGTTCTAACTTCACTGAAGGTTGACAGAGATTCCATGTCTGAACGGAATACTTGAACCCTAGGAAGCAGAAGACAGAGTTGCTAGAGTGAGTGACCTTTTTCGAGGTGTGAATTGGATGAATTGACACTTAAGTCAGGTGCTGAGTGATAACTGCTCCTGAGGGCTGGAGGCGAGCGCAAAGACTATTGACCTTTCCCACGAACAATTGAGATTTGCTGAGGGATTAGCCGAACACTGGTAGAGAAGTCAGGGGTTGGATCAGTACTTGTGTCTTCCCCGCTGACTTATGACCCCACACTAGGCAGCTCACTGGAAGTAGTTCCAGCAGCAAGTGGTGTGGGCACGTCGTAGTGCCTTCGATACGCACTAGTTGTAGAGCAGGTCGCTGGTCTTCTCGCCAAGACGAAGTATCCGGCTCGAAGGACCAATGTTCTGGGGTTGTAAATCCCTGAGCTAGAATGTGGAGAGTCGCTGTGGAGTTGTGGCTCAGAGTGAGAGCCACGCCGAAGGACCAGGATGTCAAGGTCTGATGGCAGCAGGAAAACTATTTTTCACGTAACCCTGTGGTGGATTTACTACTAGATAGCCCCGAAAAGCCTGCACCCCCCACCGTACGACAGCGAGGGTTCAGATTACTTGGCAACATTTTATCATTAGAGCATGCGTACATATATACACAGCGACATCGTATAATTGTGGATGGTAAGACATGAATATCATTAACCATGGTGAAATAGGTAAGGGTGGTTAGTTCAAATGTTTCTATAAGTCAGTATCCGTTCAGCTCAAAGTCCGCGTCCGCCCTGCTCAGCTCTGTTCAGTCCCGTGCGGACCTGAACACTTCTTCCATAGTTACAACAGCATCCATGTGTCATTTCCTATACCCAAGTTTTCATCTTCAATTGATCATCAAAACTGAGATGTTTAAATTACCACTGGCAGCTTCTATAGAAGTAGTAGTTAGCATATAGCATTACTAACTGTTTCCTTCAGTCTACAGCTGACAAGTATTGTTTTAATATTTCTGAAATACATGATTAAAAATGTCCATGTGAGGAAGAACAAAGGACAGAAAAAATTGCATCAATTGGACAAGCAGTAATGCAGGCAACAAGGCCAGGAGTCATACCAACACCTCTTCAACTGGGTTTGGGTGTACAGCTCCATCACCACTTTGGGTCTCTCTTCCTGATTGATACCATACACCAACATCATACCCGTAGCCAGTGGGGGTTGGGGGGGGGGGGGTTCGGTGGAACCCCCCCTTTTGAGTGACCGGAAGTAGCCACACCTCACATTTAACTTAGTGAGTGGGTCTAGGAAAAGGGACCTTATGGAGCAAACCAAAAAAAAAAGAGTTTTTTAAGCTAATAAAAAGCTACAATTTATCTCAACTTAGTACTAAAATACTGGAGGGTAAAACCTTCGACGTGCAGAGAAACTGGCAGTTGAACTGGGCTGTATTCAGCAAAGCAATTGAACTAGAAATCAAGAAAACATAAATTGAATTTCCACTTTCGGTATAATTAACGTTTCTGTATACTTAACGGCGTACTTTTTTTTTCCTTTTTTTTCTTTTATTTATTTATTTTTTATTTTTTAGTCTAGTGGGAAATTGTACTTTCGTGCGTATGTCATTTTGTACTTTCACAAAGGCAAAGCAAGAAAAGGTACAAAAAAGAAAGAAAAAAAAAGGGGCTACACCACCCCATCTCGGGAAGGAGGGAGGGTGGGGAACCGGTGGAGCCATAACGTAGAGTTCCCGCGCCAAAGTGAAATGGCTAGGCTGTGAAAGAGGTGCCTGGTGGTGGAGTGAAGATCTATACCATACATGGTCAGAAATCGCTCTACAAATGCCTTTGACAATGGTTATGGTGTCATGAGCCAAGCCGCCCAGAGTCTCTGCAACTACAGGGATGCACTCAATGCCAGCTGAACAACATGAAGGGAGGTTGGAGGCCAGTTTCCACTGGACTCCCACTTGGAGGGCATGACCTGGGGTGAAAGCAGCCTCAGCGACCAGCTGCTCCTGGAGAGGGCTGATTACGTGGATGTCGAGGGCCGCAGGTCGACCAGAGGTCCAATGAGGGAGGTAGACGTCGGCTGGACGGGTCTGGGAGCTGGCGACTAAGCCAAGGACTTCCTTTGTAGGTCCGAGGGCAGCGCTCTGTGCAGCGGAGAATATGACGTCACAAACAGAGTTGTGACGAGTAATCCTGTCACCACTACCACCACACCCGACCTGATGGTCACCAAAGATGTCAGCAGAGCATTGGCATTCGGGGCAGGAGTATGGGATGCTGTGAAGAGGGACACCAAGCCAATAACTTATACAACATCGAAATTCACGATCATGCAGATGGAGGTCCAAGGAGGTGGAGGGAATCACATTAAGCCAATTTCCAGAGTGAGGAAGGCTAGAGGAGCGAGCTAGAGCACACGAGCGGGTAGTGGGAGCAGAAACCAGCAGCTGTTGGAAAGTAGCTTCATCAATGGCATGAGAGAGGGTCCTCTGATAAAGGGGAACATCTATGTCACAAGGTATCCGCCAGTCAGAGCGAGCGGCAGCAGAAGCTAAGGCTGATTCCGGGAGGATGCCTGGACTTGGGGAAAGGCCAAGGATCTGTTCAACCATTGCTCCGCATACGCAATTAAATCGTACAGCCGCTTTTCGGCGACTAACGAAGTTTGCGTAGAGTTTGATTAGCTTTCAAAGCGTCTCACGGCCTGTCTTGTCGGAATTCTTGGCTACTCTATACGCTGTAGCGGTAAACATTCAGACAGAGGTAAGCTGTAGAGTGCATGCAATAGTCTCAAAGCTATGCCGTTTTTTTTAGCTACAACAGCCCAAGGCCCACGCTCTGTAAGGCTTGCTTCCCAGAAAGCAAAATGGAGCTCAGGCACTTTCTCCGCGTAGAGGTTAGGTAAAGGGTCTGGCTTGGTCTATACTCTTTACTCCCGGGGGCTTAGGGTGATTATTGCTCATAATCTCAACTTTAATGTACACCGGCCAGTTTATTTTCAATTACAGATCACTTTTTTCGTCTGGGGATAGGTTTTCAACGACACTTGTGAAGTAAAAGGTGCTTCCAAGTCTCCAACATCTGACCTAATAATTCCTCCAGTAGTATGGCTGATAAGCAAAACCTATGTGCACTTTATGGTAAAAGCATGAAACTTTTTACACAAGTCCTATGTACTATGGACTTTAACTTCAGATGTGGAGCCATCTTAAATTTGACCTTTCGTGACCTTTATTTGTTTAATTTCATGCCATATAAGGTTTTTTAAAAAAATTATTCCACTCACCTTCAAAACCATTCATGTGGGGTATCAAATCAAAGCTCTGAGCATAGCTAGTATTTTAATGCTTGAATGAAGGCATTGCCTACTTTTTTCATAAAGTTATTGTTGATTTTGTGAATGTTATTTTAAAAAATTGGCAATTACATGAAAGTAAAGAGTACTGTAATGTGATGAAAGAAAAGAAACTGTTCGAAGTGTCTAGCATGCACCATTACAATGACAGAGAGGAGTACATTTAAGTGCTGCTTTGACACACTTGCAGCGATTATTGCATCCTTTCTTACAGCCACAACGAATTAGTTCATGACAGGATTCTGATGCTTCAGGAAGAGTAGTCCAGAGTGGGTGCCATCCGGCAGTATCTGTACACCAACCCCATTCTCCTGGGCTAGGAAGTTCAGGATTTCGAATTAGAGCTTTGTTCCAGCAGTTGGCTTGGTAACTTGCTCGCTTCACATGCTGTTTGAGTGCTGCTTGTGTTGGTGGTATATTCTCAAGGGTCCTTGATTTTTTGGTGAACAACCACTTCCTGGCATCATTGACACTCTCTAAGCCACTAGTTCGGTCATAGAGTAAGACAACATATCACTCCAATACTGATAATGTTGATTCACTTATGTCATTTTCCATGAGAAGAAGGTGTTCAACGGCATCTGTGACATCTGGAAATACTTGCCATACCTTCCAGGCAGTTTTCTTGCCTCGACCTCCAAATGCTGACACTGTATCGCATCCAGTGAATGCGTGGAAGACTGGTAGAGTTGTACAGATCTTAGGATCCATACTACCAACGATCTCATGAATGGGAAGGTAGCAATAATTTGACTTTGTACCAAATGCCATCCATAGTTCATCTGGACTTATTTGGTGAAATTTAGAAATTCCTAGTACCACCACATCGGTATCTACCGTGCGCACCATCAGTTTTCTGCTACCTTTCTGTACAGCATCTAATACATGGAGCAAAAGGCGGGTGTCTGCTTCTTCCTGTGAACATGGGGCAAGGTTTGACATGTCTGCATTGACCATGGTACTGACGGCATCCTCTTCATTGGTTGCAAAGAGCACCTTTCCATCATGGACAGGATAATTTTTCACTTGCCCGGACAAAAATTTAAATAATTCAGTTTTATTCTCTGCTACACGAAGGAAGTCATCCCATTTTTGGGGAAGAAGAGTGGTTGCAGATACGCGTCTTCGAATTCCCTTACCTCTCCTTTCCAAGTGACAAAGATGGTGGAGCAGCTTGGTTCTCATGAGAGAAAAACATGTCCAAGTTGCCAGACCGTGCTTGACAAGAAACATACAATCGCGAGAAGAGATTGCAGTTACTTTTTAATGCTTCAATTTGCATCTTCTGTTTGGAAGACCCCTTACTTGGTGTGTGCTTCAATAATGGTAAATTGTTCTTCGAAATGACATCAGTAACAGGCTTCTCACATTTAACTAGCCTTTCCTCCACAAACTTCTGATACTGCTCTACACCAAGAGCTTCAACCTTTCGAACTGCCTCTGCCACAGATGCATCCAGAATATCTTTTGTGTCCAAAACCAAGAGATCGTTGCTCTGTTCCAAAAATGGATTGCCCATCTTTTCAAAAACTGAAACTAATGATTTTACCTCTTTCAGAAAAGTAGCTTGCACTGCTGAATGTTGCTCATGGTGTCTGTGATCACTGCTTTTGGTACCTGCTAGTAATGATTCAAACTCCGTCACCATTCTTGCTACTTCTGGACCTGTAACCATCCAACGCTCCAATGCTACAGGGTTTGTCATCAAACCAATGGCTCCTTCAGTTGACCCCTTTACATCAGCATTATTTTGCTCGTGGCACTGGTCAATAGCCATGCAAGAGAATGAATTTTGTGTTTTCTGAACAACAAACTTCCCATTGCAAAATTCTGCAAAAACAGCTGGATGTGTTTTTGGTAGCAAGCTCATGTCGCGAATGTGAATGGGTAGCCATCTCGAATAATGAGTATGATCCAGAGCAAACATCCACGGTACTATTTGCATCAAGCATTCTAAGTACAACTTAACCCTTCTCTAAGGGATCTTACATAAAGCAGCATCATAGTTTCCAGTGACAGTGTTTTCCACCAATAGTAAAATTGGATACTCTGTTGCGATCGAACTTGACACCACTGCTCCAAAGACAGCATTTCAGCATTAGCATCCAACTCCAACTTGTACTCATCATACGCATGTTGCAGCAGAATGTGAATGCTTGCAGCAGTGACCTGGTGGGCATGTCTGGTCTTCGTCACACGACAAGCTTTGATGAAGGAATCTGCAGTACCACTACTTGCTATACTGGCCTGTACCAGGGCATTAATCCAGCCACTACCATCAAGCCAATCTCCCAACACCTATAACAATGAAATATAGTGCAAATTACTTTACCTGTTTTCATTCAATGTATCTATACTTACCTTCAATACAGCCATTTCAATGTGAAATCCCCCAAACATAATGATGAAATAGTTTTCTCCAAGCACACTAGACCAGGTCCATTGAATTTGTTTGGCCAAAGCAAATAATGGTTGATCAGCTGCAAGAACAGGTACTTGGCCAGGATTTAAATGTGCAACTGCTGCTTGAACGATAGTCATGGTGTGCTTGATCATTGCAATTGAATTTGCATTCTCCACAAAGAGTGGCAAGAGTGCAATGATGGCAGGAGGTGGCACAACAGCATCTTGGATGCTAGCATGATACGCAGACCAAGATATCCATTGCATTTTGTCTAACTGCTCTTTTGTAATGGATTTCATAACTTCATTGCGCCATGCAAGCTCCCCTACCTTTGCTTCTGCATATTTCTGCACATTTGTGGGCTGTACGAAGGAATCAACACATGGTACTATGAAACTTTTGTTTCTGATAGATGCTGGTGCCACACTTGTGTACTCCGATGGTAAATGAGCAACTGAACGAGAGGATGGTGCAGACTGACAAATAACTGACTTATGGCGATTACTGCCCTTAGAAATGTAGGATGGATGCTGAATAAGAGAGATGCCTGTGCCAACTCTTTCGCTGTAGCTGATGTAGGGTTATAGTCAATGTTGTCAACAGCTGCTGTCGTGAACAGACCAGAATTTAATTTCAGAGGACATACAACACCATCTGCAGAGTATTGCTGAGAGACTGTTCTGCTGATTTCTGATGTCAGATTCAAAAGTCGATCATAGGAACAACATATACCAAGATCAAACAGCGTATCAATAAGGTTGCGACTGCGTGTGACCGCATGGATTTTCAATGAAGGCTCATCACAAAAGAAACATGTAGCCTTAACATCAGCTGGGTCACAATGAGCACGTGTTTGCATACACTGCTACTCTTTTCATGTGTGACCTTCTTCCTGAGCCGATCAAGCTTAGTCTGGTTAAATTTTAGGCGACAAGATTTATGCCAGCAAGCTTGATGCTTTATCATCGTGGCTTCAATCCCACCCCCATCATCCAGACTTTTAATATCAATACTCATGGGGACATGCCCAAGCTTCTCAAATTGAACTAGCTGTTCCTCCAGTGTTTTATAGCCAACAACAGATGTTTTAGTTGTTCTAGCTGGACACTGTAAATCACTATTGGTATGGTCTTGGCAGAACATACACAACTTCCAATTTATAATGCATGCTTTCTTGGGTGTTGGCCTTTGAGCATCAACCAGTGTATAACACTTTGCCATGAAGCTATGAAATCACAACAGGGCTAGCTAGCTGACCTTACAGTACTTCTGCAAACATAGAAACCCTCCGTTGCACCTAAAAACATGTAACATACTGGTAATGGAGACAGCACTGAGAAGATATATGAAGAGAACCTACCATGTGACCAAGAAGATTCTATAAGAAGCCCACACTACAAGCTACATTGCTTAGTAAGCTAGGCTTGTTCAGGTGTAAATACATGACATTCACACTTTCATGTACAATATGGTCAAAATGGTATCCACAAAAATGACCATAACTTTGGAATAGAATTAGATACAAACTTAATTTTAATGTCAAAATACTTCATATGCTAAGAGCTTTAATTTGATTACCTACATTAAGGTTTTTTTTAACATAAATGCATGAAATAGCAGAGAAAATTCCTTATTTGGTATGTATATTAATTAATAAAGGTCAACCAAGGTCAAATCTGAGATGGCTCCACATCTAAAAATGAAGTCTATAGTATGAAGGAGTTATGTGCAAAGTTTTACGCTTTTACCATAAAATGCAAATAACTCCTATTTTGTGGACCTTAGCAGCCCTACTACAGGCTCCTATCTGCTTTTTATTCTAGTACTGTCAAGACCAGAAACTCTAGAACGCAGGAATGCTATAAGAAGCTCGTGGATGGAGGCATATTCAAAATCCAGAGGTGTTTCCCATGAAGTAGTAATAAAATTTAGCATTGGAACGAAGAACTTGTCAAAATCACTTATTACTTAATTAAATAGTGAGCAAGAACTGTTCAGTGATCTACTTCTACTCCATAACCACTCAGAATCCTATTCTAATCTTAGTGGGAAAGTTCTGGCAAGTTTCATACAAATCAACATGGTATACCCATTCATGTACCTTCTCAAGTGTGATGGTGACACTTTCGTAGTTGTTGGCAAAGTATAGAGGTTTTAGATAGCTAGGCAGCCTACAAGTCAATAAAGTTGTATTCCACAACATTTTTTTTTATCACTTATACTATCAGATAACAGGCTCCTACTATACATCATGGCTAATTCTATTGGATATTGAGAAACAATCTGAATCCCAAACCCTCCCTAAGAATTTTAGAAAAAGTGATTGTTAAAATCAATAGGAATTAAATTAACATAATCAATAACAATACTCATTATAAAAATAGAGCAATGATAAAATTATTCCAATTAGTTTACTGTCAATGAAAAAATAGAAAATTTGACATTTATGTACTTGTATTGTTCAATTCATGATATTGTAATTCTAAAAGCAGTGACCTTTCTTCTCAAAGTACTGGGCAACACATTACGAAATTGAAGCTGGGAGTTTTATTTTATATATAAATTTAATTAAGCACTTTTCTCAATTGTTTCAAATATTAATCCTGTTATCCCAATGTGTTTTTGTAACTTTGTGTGCAATTTTATAACTTTACACCACAATGTATATGTAGGCTACACCATGACATGGAGATTGGAATGGGATTTACACAAGCGAGTGCTGAAGGTCCGAGGATAGCGTAAATCACATACTGACCTAACGAAGAGGTGCAACTGACTTGTGCCATGGCTCTATAGGCTATAGGAGACACATAAAAACTTTTTTCATTGAATGATTCACTTATTCACCTCCTAGGAGGTGGGTATGAAATATATTCTCCTTGAATTGAACATCTGATTAGATGGTTTGAATGTACTATGGTACAAATTTATTATAAGATTTTATTGATAGATGTTATGCTTCCCCTCACACCCCACCCCTCCCAAGCGAAAAATCAGTGACATTAACAGAAATGTTTCATCTGACACCAATAAATATCCTAGCTTTGATTTCTTAAGATTTGATTTTGCTCTAGACTATAGTCCTGCAACATTGTGCTTGTTTTTTGTTTTTTTTATTCCTTGTTTATGAGATAAGAGGAAAGTTAAATGTATTCTCTCACTTTCACAGGGTTTTTTTTTTAACAATACAGATTAAAAATATTTGGTTGCCACCGGGAATCGAACCCAGGACTACTTGCTTGCAAGTGGTCCTGGGTTCGATTCCAGTGGCGACCAAATATTTTTTATTCCATATTGTTTAAAAAGCTTCTGACAGTGAGAGAATACATCTAATGAGTAAAAGAGGGCTGAGAAAGAAATTGTGAAGAGGAATGTTCGGGCAAGCCATATTTTAAGCAGTTATGTCATGTCATGTCGTTCTCTATGGCAAATTAGTATTACTTGCAGACGCATCATTTGTATTGCTCAAAGTTTGTATAGCTACTTGTTGTGTAATGGGTTTTTGTTTCTCATACAGAGAAGTACAGCTATTACCGGAAAATAATTCTGATTTGTGGCTTCAATATTGCTAGGAGAAGATATCAATGTTAAGGACACATCATTGCTGTTACAACTGGCGATATTGATAATATATTTATAACTGCACATACCAATGCAGACTACAACAGTCTTTGTTTTTGCTCAGACCCTAAGGGTAAAGATACAAAAGTACAATATCAACTGACAATTTGTTTTGTAACTGCTCTTTGTTCATGCCTTCACAGGTTGTGACACAACCTCAAGAGTTTTTGTTACTATAAATGTTATGTGAATATAATATTTAATATAAGCAAGCAATATTATTATGTTTGATGTCTGAGATAGCTTTACATAATTCTGCAGGTGAAAATGGATATGACTTCTCCAGCCAGTCTCGCGTACCCAGACCCTTTACTAATCGCTACGCGGGGAAAACGGACCGGACCGGGCGTTTTTTTTTTTTGGAACCACTTTCGACTTCAAATTTTTTTAGGGTGAACTTAGGTCAAAGGTCAGTACTAGATTCCGAGAGATAGTGGCTTAGATGATGCATTTCAGAGGCTTCTGTTCAGATAATTGCGAACTGAAGACGGTGTTGGTACACGAGGAAGCTCTGTGTAGGCTTAGGGGAGAAGATGTTCATACAAAAGGAAAGTGGTTATGTGATGAGGTCAGCCCAAATAGCGAGCTTCATGAGAGTAGTATTTACTTCATAGATGCAGATTAAAAAAAAAAGAATAAATAAATATAAGGGAAGGGGGGATTAGCTGATACTGTTAGGACAATCCCTTGAGATAAAAATCTGGAATTACAATAGCATGTTTCTATAAGAGCAATTTCAGATAGTATTTGATTGCTGAGAATTGAAATCTTCACTATTCAATACAGGGTTTCACAGAGAGGGGGGGGGGGGGGATTCCCCCCTCCCCCCCCCCAAGCGAAAATTTCTCCCCTTAAAGGATTACCAATTTCAGTGCTGAATAACAGATTTTTATTAAACATCTCTAACAATACACTAAATTTACTACCTTTAGTTCAGGACCTTCAATGGCAATTCTCATTAGCTTTGCAAAAGTTCTGTTCCATCAGCATGTTTCAAAATCTAGTTTAAATTTATCAGCTGTATCTGTGCCAACTGGGATTGAAACCATGACTTTGTTATGCTACTTTTTTTAAATTTGGGTGTACAAACACTATGCAAGTGTCATAGTTACTAGCCTGAAGGTGGCAACATCTCTATCTGTTATGTCATGTAATTGACATGTGATCAATAATCAGTGCGCATTCCTGTCAGTTGTGTCAAAGACTACAGTTAAATTTACGACTGAGCTTCACATTGGGAAGAAAGGCAAGAAAAGTAATGGTGTTTGTAACTAGCGAGCTGCTTTCCTTTACCAACCAATATGCAGGGATTGCTTGGTATAGGTCTAGCTATGCAAGATTGAGTACTAGAGAAGCTTGGTCTTTGTAGTAAAAAGATATGCTGTTTCCAAAGAGAGACAGTTGTCATGGCTTCCACTTTAGTTTCATTATGTACACCCTCAAAAATCAATGTGCACAATTTCATGCTTTTATCTACTCTATCACAAAATGACCTAAATTTGCCATAAAAGACTGGATTAAGTGTTTAAAGTTGGTTGAGGTGGTTGAAATTGACTTTCTAAGATCAGTAGTATAATAGATATGTTACAAATCTTTTTGTCTCAGCAATGAATTTGTTCTTGACAATAGTTACAACTAGCTATGCACAATAGCATTGAGTGTTATTCACAGTACCTGGTGTTTCATGAAGTGTTTGACTAGTTAAAAAAAAAAGAAGGCAACTGACGGCGTTTTATTCATTCGAGGTTCTCTCCCACCCCCCTGACGAAAAAAATCCTGTATAAAACCCTGCAATAGGTTAAATGTGGCACACATTATTCACACTTTCACTGTTTTAAGCTTCTGCTTGAGCTTCCCTCTTTTCCTACTCTTGTGCAATAGTATGCTAATATATTAATTGTTGTTATTGTTGTTGTTTTTCTAATTAATCAGTGTTGATCAGTACTGTTGTTCTTAATACAGAGTATTAATGCAATATTATCAACAATGGTTACTGATGAAAAGGTTAGTTAGAACCAAAATTACACTTCAGCTTCATGTCACCCACAAAAATTATTTGGGGAAAAAAAACCCTGACAGGATGTGTACCTTTTTAGCTCGTACTTCTTTGAAAGATTACGAGGGAATGCAACATTCTGTTATAGAGTGGCTAGCTCTAAGAAGGTAAGAGCAAGAACATGCCACGTGTACATGTCATACCATCTTCTATTATGTGGTAGGATGTGTTTCTGAAACGGTCTCAGTGGCTTATACCCGCTTGCATTAGTGGCCATTGGACTGCTGCCGTAAGTTAGATCAAGAAACTATTAGTGTGTAATGGGTAATCACTTTCTTTTTTAATAGGTTGTTGAGATCTTCAACCACAGAATTATTATGCTTGACTCCTTCCACATTCAGCAAGTTTCATTTGGAAAGAAACTAATGTATGCTTATCATTTTTACCACCACACACTTTAAATTATATTTTAAGTTCAAAACCCATATATCTCTCAGGTAGATTACTAACTATACTCTGTCTACAGAGTAATTTATGACATAATCCTAGTGATTGTTATTTATAATGTGGGCTCATGCTGCTATCTCAGTATAGTTATAGTGAACTAAATCTGAAGCAAAAAATAGATTTAGTAGATAAAGCTTTGTAGACAAAGCATTACAGTACAATCTCACAAAATTGCAATTATCATTAGGCTGAAAATATTTTGTTAGAGGGAACTATAAAACTCATGTTGTAGATACACAGTATAATAATAGTTGGCCACAATGACCATTTGGGTCTTCTTACCCACTACAATTTATGTGAGAAAAAAATCTGAAAAAAATGAACAAAAATAATTGAATAATTAAAAAAAAAACAAAAAAAAAACAAACATAAAACTAAACTGAAACTAAGTCATCTATGCCATGGCAGATGGTGGGTTTGCTGACATTTGTTCGATCGTGAAGCAAAGCGAAACAAGTACGAGCTACACAGCAAATTTGCTGTTCACATTATTACTTGTATAGTTCTATGTTTGTTCATCAAATTATATCACCTACAGTGCGTCCAGCTTAAAGAGTGAACTTTTTGAATTTATCATGTAGAAACAAAATACAGCCTTTAGATATGCATGTACCTTATTGTTACTCCTCCAAATACAATTTTCCATAACGAACCCTACTCAATCTGCCACTTCATAAACTATTCTTGAAAAAAAATTTCAGCTTATACATTAAAAAACAAAACAAATTAAAACTAAAATGAATCAATTTTGATGAACTCGGATTAAGGTGTCGTTCCAAAGCAACACTACTTTATACATTCCAACAAATAAAAAACGGTTAAAACTATCCATCAATTTCATGCTTTTAACACATGTGCACATTAACCTCTTGTTTTTACGTTAAGCAGTCCCACTATCATTGCTAGCATAAGTTTTTCACTTAATGATTTGTATTTGTATTTAGCGAATTTATTAATCACTTCATCCAAGATACAAATATAGTGTGGAATGTGGAATATGATCAAAAGGTAACTTCAATCTACAAAAAACTTTATGACTCTTTTGATTCTTTTTTTCTTTCTTTTTTTGTTTTTGTTTGTTTGTTTCAGATTATCCCTCTTCAATTGAACTCTTTTGACTGTGGAGTATTGATGCTGAAGGTATTGATGTTTAAATGTAGAGTTTTACTGTATTCGTCTAATATACTCTCTGTGTGGTGCTGAAGAGAGTAAATAGCTACAATAAATCAGATTGGTCTCTCTTACAACCATATTGGTCAGTCAGTCAACATTTGATTTGGGATGTTGTTAACTTCAGCACTTGGAAATGAGCATAACTTAGTTTGTGGCACTTTTTAGTGTCTGCAGTATTTTTTGTACAATATCAAACAGTATGAGTAGCAATCCAATTTTGGTTTATATTTTTAACCCTTTGCGGACGAACGCGGGCGAGCAATTATGTAATTAAATACGCGCACGCCGCAAAACAAATTAGTTGCCCGAGACGACGGCATTTTACCAGTGGAGTTAGACACGTGGAAAAAGAAAACGGGCGAGTGTTTCTCTTGTGTTAGGCCTCAAATAATCTGCCTCTAGCGTTGTAGCTATGGTAATTCGTTAGTTTATAGTTTATAAAGTTGTTTTGAATACAAACTTAGTTGGAATTATCGAGGAGGCCATAGTTTGTTAGCTATTTTTTAGCTTATATTTATGAAGGGAGAAATCACACCCAAGTGTAAGTTCTAGTTTTAGTTTGCTTATTTCTAGCTACTTTAGGCCTTTACTTCTTAGTAGATGTTCTATTTGAAAATAGCTAGACACAAAGTGTAGAAAAATTTTTTTTTTTATTTAGTTGGTGCCCTTGATATAAGTTATACTTATTTTATAAGACTTATTTTGTAGAATAGAGATTGTAAAATGTATACTATGTAAGCTACTGAAAGTTTTAGCGCGCTACGCGCTCTGTAACTGTAATAACAGAGCGAGAAAAAGCTTGTCACGAATTCGTGACAGCCGTATTCTCTTGACGCACCGGTGTGTCACAGATTCGTGACCATCGTACACGCGCGTTAAGTTACGGTGGTCACGAATTCGTGACGATCATACGCAAAGGGTTAAGTGGACTCCAGCCACAAAAACTGATTAGAGCATGAAATTTGGTACACATTAGAAAATTGTACTATAAACAATTATAAATATTGGGGATCTCCAATTTGACCTGTGGTCAATTCTAGGCATAATTAACAAACTAATTCGGTAGTTTTCTTACTCAACCAAGTTTTATTGATCAAATGTTGTTAGAAATCAAATGAAAGCCCATTTCATAAGGAGTAAAATTAATCTAAATCACACTTATATCTTAATCCTTTCTCAAGTTATGATTAGTTTTTGTACTTAATCTGCCACAAGTATGCCATTAAGTTCAGTAAATTTACGTCATTTGCTAACAAGTAGCCTCAAAGTGCTTACCAGCAACGAAACAGTACAGTCAAACCTTGTTTATCTGGGCAGTGTGGTATCGAGGGGTGGCCGCAAATTCAAAAATGTCCGTATCTTCAAATGTACTATTAAATTTACCTTACATCGCTGAGATTTGCACTCTTCAGTTCCTTAATGACACCAATGTCCTTTCGAGTTTTACTATGCTCTGCTTGCTGGTAACACTCACCACAACAATTTGCTTTTGACAGTGCTCACGTCAAATACCAACTGAGTAATTTTGTAGCTTCATTTAAACTTTCCAAAAAGCCCGCCCGGTAGATCACGGTGCCTGCAACTTCGACAACCGGATAAACGGGGTTTGACTGTAGTTGCAAAAAATAAAAGAACAAATTTTTTAAGATTCTGATAATTCTTCTGATCTTCACTTTTTTCTTCAAATTCTAAGCAGTAATAGTGATAGGGAGAACTGCAGTTTCTTATATAGAAATGACGTTGCTAGGAACTGAGTTGGTAATTTATTAATTTAAATAAAATGTGCAGATGCTAATAGAACCGTACTATGTCCATTTGCCTTTAATGTTGTTTAGAACTCTTTCTCATGATCTTGCAAATGGCTTAATGAAAGATTTAAATGAATTTTGAGGATGCCAAGGGTAAAAAAATTTCTAAAATTTCAGTCATTAATAAAAGTTGCTCAAGTATATAAAATTTTATTGTGGAAAGCCTACTAAATGAATACTCTAAACTAACATACTTATTGGCCGTAAACAATAAGTATACTCACTTTTTCTGCTGAGGTGTGCAAAACACACTCTTTATTAAACACACTAAAAAGGTGTGCAAAATGCACTTGGAGTCATGATAATGTTTGCTAGAATCACTTAATTGTTTGCACACCAATGCTGTGCAGAGCATTTAGTGTGCTATGCACACTTCATTTTTTACGGAGTAGAACTTGTCATTGGTTTTTACCTGAGAGTGTCTTACTTGCTTCACTTGCTCATCAACAATATTCAGGTATATAAATATTTGTATTACAGGCATTAGAAAAGTGTGTGGTGAAGAAAGACTTCAGTATTAATCCAGTAAGCTGTACACAGTTGGTATAATGTGCAGTTTTTAATTTTTGTACTGTTCTAATTTGATTCAGAGAATGTGTGAAGTTTATCGACAACAATATTTTAGTTTGATCACACATAATTTTGAGATGGTTGAAGACGATGAAAAAGCAGACTCATCCCAATGTGCAGATTCATCCCAATGTGCCGACCCATCCCAATATGCCGACCCATCCCAATATGCCGACCCATCCCAATATGCCGACCCATCCCAATGTGCAGACCCATCCCAATGTACAGGTGACAAGGAAGTTAAGAGTGATACTAATCATCAGTTTACACAAAACCCTGATGGTACACATCAAAAAAGAAACTTCGAGGCTATGCATTTATCTGGACAGATACCAACTACCACAAACAAATTAAAATTAAAAAGAGAATTTGATGATAGGAATGAGCCATGTGGTGCGGTAGGCTGCTTGAATAACGATGGATCAAATTCCTATAAAAAAATATACGATGGTATTGAATTTCCTGTAAAAAATAAAGTGTTGATATGGAATGAATTATTACCATCTTTGCAATTTGTACTTCCACCAGATGATGACTATTCTTATGTAATTGAGGAGTATGATGCAGTTGATTGTACAAGTACTGACTCACCACACTTCATTTCCACCGTAAGAATCAATTTAGTTACAGAAGAAGATGCCAATGTGTGGATGGAAAAAATGTCTGAGCATAGCAAGTGCACATATCGAACAACCAAGACAATTAAGAGTCAACAGAAAAGGGTGAAGTGTAAATTCGCAAAGCATTGCCAACATTTTGCAAAAAAACTTACACCAAAACAAGCAGACAAATCAGCATTGTCTAGAGCAAGAAAAGTAAAAACTCCACTTTCTTCTCAACTTCGAAACAAAAAGACTAAATGTCCATCTTCTTTTACACTGGCAATTCAAATACCTACTCAACTGCAGAAAAGGAAGGCAAGATTACACCCTTTTCTGCTCACTCACTGTGGTGTTTTTAAAATTTGTTTCACTCATAATCACCTTATATCAGCAGCACATACACTTTCTTTTCGTGATGTGTCCGAGGAAACAAAGAAAGAATTCACTGCCTTATTTGAAATGGGTCACAGTGCTTCCTCTGCTAGGCATGCTCACGAACAAAAACTTTTGTGTGAAGCTGAGTTAGATAATCAGGTTGCTTTGGCAGATCGATCGGTGAATCCCAATCCTCAAGATATTTGTCGACTCTATGACAAATGGAGGTTTAGTTCCTATGGAGAAGATAATGGAAAGGGTTTGTTTCAGAAGCTTCAAGAAGCTGTTGATTTATACAACACGGATGGAAAGGGCAAAGCAGTGCTACAATGGTATGATGCTGGACAAGACCAAGCTTTTCGTGATGACAGTTGTGACACTGAAGATGAATTGAAACCATCAAAGAAAAAGAAGAAGAAACAGCAATGCAACACTCCAATGATTTTGGCATTGTGCTCGCCAATAATGAAACGAGCACATGAACATGTGCAGCAATCTCGAGATGTTGTATTTGTAGATGCAACATCATCTTTTGACCGGCAAAATAGTTCAATTTTTTTGCTATCAACAGTTATGCCAGCTGGTGCAGTGCCGTTGGGTGTTATTGTAACATCTAATGAACAAGAAGACACCATCACTACAGGTTTGAAGTATCTTGTGTCTATTTTTCCTAACAATGCCTTCTTTGGAGAAGGTCCACAGTTAGGTCCATCACTAGTGATGATTGATGATAGTTCTGCTGAACGAAATGCACTTACTTCTGTTTGGAAATCTACCACTACTTTGCTATGCACATTCCATTTTCTTCAGCGTCGCTGGACCTGGCTTCATGATGCAAATAATGGAGTGCTTATCAAGGAACACAGAATTATTTTAATCAAGAAATTTAAAGATTTAGTCTATGCTGAAAAAGAGGAACAACTTAGTCATCTCTACTCTTCAATACTAAAATTTCCATTGGTACAACAATATCCTAAATTTTTGTCTCACCTGAAATCTCTGTGGCCGCGTCGGAAAGAGTGGGCACACTGCTACCGGAAATGGCTCATGCTTCGTGGTAATCACACCAACAATTACGCCGAAGCAGGAATGAAAATTTTGAAGGAACTGATATTTAGTCGAGTAAAGGCATACAACATGGTTCAAGTGTTCCATTTTCTGTCAGAAACACTTGAAAGCTATCACTGTCGTAAACTACTTAGTGTTTCTAACAACCGACTTGACTCATACATTGCTCTCAAGTTCCAGGGTTTACAGGCAGTTAAGATTTCGAAGGAAAGTATTCAAGAAAGCGAATGTAAGAATGTTTTTATAGTTCAGAGCAAAACGGATTATACTATATCTTACACTGTTGACATGACCGTTGGTGTATGTACATGTCCACAAGGTATTGATGGCTCACCTTGTTCACACCAGGCAGCAGTGTCAATTCACTATGGTAGTGCATCCATTAACTGTATCCCAACAATTTCTCCAAAAGTTCGTCAGATTTATGCACAGATTGCTTTAGGTGATAAAGCATCTACTAATATTTCCTTCTATGGGAATTTGCATAGCAACACTTTAACCGGTGGAGATACAGATATGTTTTATGCTGACTTCACATCACCATCATTCCACATAATTCGAGCAGGAGCCAGAGAAAATTACTCAAAACATTTCTGTTTTTGTTTTTTTGTTTTTTTGTTTGTTTTTTCAATTGCAATAAATGTACACCAGAAATACCAGAATAATGTGTAGCATACACTATTGTCAATTCTTTTGTGAGTTGTGAGAGGAGGAACTGTTTCACACAGTGTTGCAGATTTTGAGCTAGAATCAAGAAGGAGGAGAGGGAGAATAGAGAAACAGAGAGAGCACTGTAAATAACAGTCACCCCTAGTTCATTATTACTATTATTACTGTTATTAATAATCTAGCTACTACGATTACCTAAACAGAAAACAAAATATTTTATTCATGTAAACATGTTGTGTGCCGTCTGAACACTTTTTGGTGTAGACCGGAAACACCTCTCTCTCCAGGAAGGAGCCATACTTGGTGGATTGAAAAGGGGCTTTTATCAACAAAAACAAACAAACAATGGCCCTGGGTTCGATCCCCAGCAATGACCGATTCTTTTTTCACATTTCACTTTAGGTTTGCCTCCAACCCAGTTTGATGAAAGAATTAGTTTTTATGAAGGGTTAGAACTTTGAATTTCTGTTGATAAAAATTAATAAATTTAATATAAGCTCATAAATTTTATCACACTTTTCTTTATTTCATTAATAACACTTTCACCACCAAAGCTAACAAGCTGTATCCTCTGTAGACGACTAAATCCAATATCTTGGACATTTAATTTATAATTTTCCAGGATTATAAATAAGCACTCCAAGTTTGTCTCTACAGAGCTCATTGGCTTTTATTCAGCAAAATTATGTAGCTTTAAGTTAGTTCTGTTTTGTGAGAGTCATACTTCGGGCAAGAATCAACGTAATTGTCCTGAAGGCAATGACTAGCAAACAGTCAGTTCCTACATTGGCTTAGAAAAAGTCTCCTGTCATTGTTATGTCCGGGTGATTTTGAGTCAATTGCTCATAGCGTCTATGGTTTTGACATCTAGCAAACTACTACCACGCCCTTCCAGCAGTAAGTCCTCCGCATAACTTGCAAAACGTTGCACTTTATACCTAAGGGGTATATTGCTAAGTCGAAAGTGGTTCCAAAAAAAAAATACGCCCGGACCGGACCCACAGACCGGACCCACGGACCGGACTAAATTCGCGAAAACTCGCACACCGCGAGCGCGCATGCCTGGACTCCATGTAAAATTTGTCTATAATAGAGCTATAGTACTTTCTTGTTTCTCTTTCAGTGTCAATAAGTTGAAGAGAAAGATTTATTAAAGATAGCCCAAACAGCATTCATTTATTGTTGTCAGCATCAACATAACATTTTTGTAAACATTGCCGTTATTTACTAGCATTCCATTGTTGTTTTGCATATTAGCTATCATATAGTTATAATTGTTCTTGTTGTTACCATTGCATGAGATGTGTGAAGGTAACCACAACCAAAGACTTATCGAAGATATGATGGGATAGTTAAATAGTATATGGCCGTCCATCCACAAGTATAACATAAAAAGAAACGAGGCACTGACTGTGCTCATTAGATGAGAGCACACTAGCTAAGAGAATGTTTTAGAACAGTTAAGTAAGTTACAGGTGTGATTATGCTATGTGTGATATGATAATATCTCTTTATTCTTCATCCTCTTGTGGGCTAGTCTGGCGTAGCCAGATTCTTTACCCAACCGCTACGCGGAGAAGGTTGGGTAAAGGGTCTGGCTATGCCAGACTACTTGTGGGCAGACCCACAATTATAGTAACAATAATTATTATAATCATGTACTGAACTCAGGTACTCCCATAGAGATTAATACAAATCAAATTACCCCAATATTTTACCATTACATCCCCTTTGGCATTCTAAAAGTGTTATTGCATCCCCTTGGGGTTAATTCCAATTTTTCTGTCTTCGTAATAATATTTTCATGGTAAATAAAAATACGTCATTTCTACATATCTATATGTGTTATTCTTTTATCTATTAGTGAATTATCACTATTATTATTGTGTGTCTTAAGATGCTGTGGACATTGTGAAACTTGGTATCTGTGTTGCTGTAGGGAAACCAATATTGATTGTACAACCGATGAGTGTTGGTCCAGCAAGCAGGGACTGAGTCGTCAAGTCTTGATTTGCAGTACCACTTGATGAAATACTAGAAATTGAAGGCTCAGGCTACCTGTATGAGCTCAAGACATACAGAGCTGGAGAAAGATCCATTTTAGTGGTCAGGCCAAGAAAAGGTGTCGTCATGGGTGTGGCCAGTACACAGAGATATGTAATGAAATGTGCCACTTTTAACTGGACATGTATTTTAATCAAAATGACAAAGAATTACACTGCAAGTAACAATATAACACAATAATCTTTCTTATGTGATCATTGTTTGCAATGAAAGTGTTTATAAACATGACTCCAAAGTCTGTTTTTTCTCTCCATGAATATGTAATGTCATCCCCAAAAAGTGGTCAGGCCATACCCTAACCAGCCTGACAATGTAGTCCGGCCCCTTTGTTGTTCTAGTGAGGCCTTTTTATAATTGTTGAAACTTGGCAGATTTTTATGTCCAGTTAATTGAGTAATTTGAGTTTCTGGTATATTATGTTTTGTGAGACAAGTCACATCGTTTTTCTTGCTGAATGGTTTGTTTTCTTCCCAGACAATCCTGCAGTTGCAGCCATCCTCTTCATTATTGTGTACCAGATGTTGTCATTTAAATGATTATAGTTTACAGCCGAATAAAAAGCTGAAATAATTGACAGCTGAAATAATTGACATAAACATCCCTTATAGTGGTTCACTCACCAATTATCTTTTGCAGTGATCAAAATAATAACAAGTGCCCTCTGTGCACAGACAAGCACAACTTAGTTCGGTGTCAACCCTTCGCCCACTATGACGTAGACAAAAGAAACAAGTTTGTTTGGGAGAAGCGATTGTGTACTAACTGTCTAGGAGAAGGACATGGCTACACACACTGTCCCTCCAAGTACACCTGCCGAACATGCCACAATAAACACCACACAATGCTGCATTGAGAAAAGTCCACCAGAGAAGCCACGAATGCAGTCCTTTGTGTCAAAGTTCAACCACATGATGTGGATTCAGACAAAACTGACAGTGACGTGACGTGACATTCGTGGAGACAGCTATGGTGGTAGCCATATCAGGCAGCATCACACCAAAGCCAGAGTATTGAGATCAGACATTAAATCACTCTGACAAATGTGTTGCCTTGTCACCTTTGAGAAATAATGTCACTGTTCCTAGAATTTGAACTGAAATAAGTGCACAATGCAAGTACATGGAGCTTTAGAGCTTTAATTTACATGCATTTGTGTCCTTACATCTTGCTGCATCATGTAGCAGTATGAAATGTTGCAAGAGTTAACAGCAAACACTAAGACTATACTACTGCTATCATGGGGGGTATGACTAATTTATGGTCAAGTTTATTGTACAATCCTTATCAAGCTGCACAACATAAACACATTTTTTTTGTCTCTGTAAAGCACTTTACATTAAAAAAAATTACAGAAAATACATTGCAGTTTCTATTTTTTTTGTGAAGTTTTTAAATGACTGTCAAAAAAATTAGACACACTCATGCTGTTTTAACTGACTCATGTCTTAACAGATACAGTGGTTCAACGTGATCTAAATTTATTGAATACCCTGCTGTGCTACCAGTACTATGTGTAATAGTTATAACCAATATTGAGTTTGTATGTGATTACAAATCCCAAGACACGAGGGTGAAGCCCAAGTTGCGAGGGTTTGTGAATTGCAGTGCAAACGAATTCTTATTGGTTTATAACTATTTTATAGCCCAAGGACATAGACACCAAGGCAGGTTTCTGTTCTTAGTTTTTTTGTTTTGTTTTTCTGATGGAAGTGAGCCGGAAAAGCAAGACTTCAGATGCTTATACTAATATGACACATAGAGTAAAAAGAGAAAATGTATTTTTCCTTTAATTTAATGTGTCCTGTGTAATTTATAATATAGTTTGAATTTGTTAATAAAAGAATTTGGTTATGGGCATAATAGCCTGATTTAGATCATATCACTCCATTGTTGGTAAAGAGAAATAAACCCTCCTTTCAAAATTCCATAGACGTAATATATTTCCCCTTATTTTTAGTGACCTTTCTGTAATGAATCTGTTGTGCACAGAGCTAGCTGGAAAAAGAGATTACTTTGAGAAACATAATTTATTAACATCTAACTTGTTGTTTGTTGATCTTTGTATCTGTGTGGGTGAATACTTTAGTGGGACCAAGAGGGAGTTCAAATTTGTGAAATGTTTAGTTTGAAAAAACTCATTACATATTTATGCATTTCTCACATTGTAATCTGTGTACTTACCTGTCTTACCATGAGAACATAGCCCTGTCTACTGAATGACCTTGCCTATCTCATAGGTTTTCACCCTAAATGACTGCGACCCACCTTACTCAGCTTTCATTAGTGCTCTAATAGATTGATAAACTGTAGCCTTTCCTATAATTATAATGGTATGACTACTCTGTATTCCTGCACTAGTTATTTGTGAGTGTGAGAGCTTTTTTTAAATTTTCATTTAAAAGAAGTTTATTGCGAGGTCTTTTCAGTTACATTCTTTTAAGAAGATGGACAAGTGACAGATGCACGCACAAACAATCAAGTATGTTTTTAATAGGATTGGCATGCCCAAATTGCTTGGATTAGTGAAGTTTAGATTAACAAACTTTTTAAAAGACTATCTGTTTTATTTCAATTTTTTTAAAATAGTTCTATTCAGAAAAAAATATTTATGAACACACAAGAGTTCTGTGTCTTGGGTCTGCTTTGGCAACTGCCCTATTTACATTTAGCAGTTTGTTTTTGTTTTTGTTTTTTGCCAGGTTTACTATCTGACTCGTTTTAATGATCTGATTCTTTTAAAAAGGGTTTGACACCCTTCGAAATGGTTTGAATAGTTTGATCAACCTGTTCTAAAATAGTCTGGCCAGTGGTCTGGCCTGTTTTTTTTAAATGGTCTGGCCTGTTTTAAAACAGTCTGAGGTTTGGAAATGGTCTGGCCCATTTTAAAACGGCTGGACCATTTTAAAACAGTCCAAGATTGTAATTGGTCTGTAACATTATTATGTTAATGAATTTTCTAGCTAATTAAATAGTATACGGCAATTTCCCCTCGTATATTATGTGACAGTATATGCATCTGAAGTGACTTCTTACTAGTTATAGAATGTACAACAGTTTCCCCTCATAATTTGTGACGATGTATGCATTTGAAGTGACTTCATATTAATTAAAGAGAGTGTACGACAGTTTCCCCTCGTATAATTTGTGATGGTGGACGCATCTGAAGTGACTCCTTATTAATTAAAGAGTGTACAACAGTTTCCCCTCGTATAATTTGTGATGGTGGACGCATCTGAAGTGATGACTCCTTATCAAGTAAAGAGTGTACGATAGTTTCTCCTCGTATAATTTGTGATGGTGGATCACATCAGAAGTGGCCAAAATCATATGACTCAAAACTGAGCAGTTACTTCACAATGGCACCATTCTTAGCAATTTTTCTTCCTTAAAATTTATGTCTTGGGAGGGGATGAGGGGAGGGGAAAGGGGGAGGGGGAGGGAGAGAAAACTTCTAACATTCACTAATAATGTATTTACCATATATAATAATTATGGGACATGCAGGCCTCTACATTCACATTAAAGAAATCCACTTCAAGTATCCCTCTACATAATTTTAGCAGTTCAATGTGATGAATTCTGGCTTAAACGTGGAGTTCGATGTTATAATTCAATGTTGTTCTCTTATGGCCTTGTCTGGGTATAAAAGGTGAATCCCCGGTATGCCCTTTGACCAAGATCCTTCTCCATTCAAACTTAAAAGTAGTCGCACAAAGAAAAGCCTTCCAGAATAGCTCACTATTCATCAATTATGTTTAATATGAGTGTCAACACACAAACTGGTGTTATTATAATCATTTTTGTTCGTGATATAGCAGAGTAATAAACTCTAGCTCCTATCAATGATGTGTGTATACCAAATTACTTCTTGATTGAAGGTGATCCTTCAGGATAGTATCTAGCGGTACTCGACAGTATACTGTAAATCCTGTGTAGTTGAATTTAGCAACGTCAATAGCTAGCTAGAATTCACTAACACATGTGTCTACA
>WLWD01001775.1_pt1 | contig 95367 bp, 57 predicted proteins | sample 6712731 | NCBI WGS metagenome assembly WLWD01 (sample SAMN12718690, study PRJNA576275) | sponge metagenome | isolation source: marine sponge | host: Mycale hentscheli | place: New Zealand: South Island, Marlborough, Capsize Point | collected 2014-11-01
GACTTCTATAACAGACCCTAAGCACTACATTTATAGTATTGTGTATACTGGTTGTTGCTTTCCTAGACAAGTTTATTTAGTCATATATTATATATATATATATATTTATATATATGTTAGGACTAGTTGACTTAGCGGCATGCTTACAGTGTAGATTTGCTAAAAATATGGTTGGTATCTTTTCTTAAACTTCTTTGTAAACACTTGTACAAAAAATACTTTATATGAATATTTCAAAAATATTTCTGGGTGATTTTTTTTTATTAGGAAAACTGTACAACTATGTAACTTATAATTTCAGTATAATTAATTGGAGGTACATTAAAATTAGGCATAATTCAATATTACTATTTGCAAGCGTCTGTGACAAATTTTTATTTATGCAGTGAAATAAATTGGAACCCTGATAATGTACGGAATGGAAAGATAGATACATACTGTAGCAGTCACAATAGTACAGCTATGGTGTTTGGCCAGAACAGTGTCAACCAAGTCAGACGAACAAGTAGTTATAACAACAATAGGCGTTCCTTATTAACTCAGCCAATATCGCTTTGCCATCCTCCACATGTAGCATTAATTTAACATTGTTCATCTGTAGTCTCTGTTTCTTCATCTGTGGCACCTTACCAGGTACTATCCAGCACAGTGTGCATGAATGCAGTAAACACAAATTCAATTCAATTGGATACTCAACATATTTCCTCTACAGTCAAAATATTGTCCACAAATTCAGAAATGAGCACGTCTTTTGCAATTGAATCCAGTCATCTTCCAATGAGTTCTTCAATAACTAGTAGTCCATCAAGTACTAATTATGTGGCCGAGACATCTGAGGTATCTCCAAGCCCCTCAATAACTCGTCATTATACCCCAATAACATCCACAAAACTTCCTGATGTCTCCACTTCTGCAGTTGAATCTACTGTGAGTGTGGTAACTCCTAGTTCTAATGGTTTAACTGACCAAGAGGCCATCTTGTCAGTAGAAAGTGAAGCAGTCAAGCAGGTAGGTGTCTCAAAACTGGAATTATTGTACAAAAAAGTGAAATTAATTCTGTTTATGTTTATTAGATAATTAAAGATAAGCAACTCTTAGAAATCTTCAGTACAACTGTAAAAACCAATCTATGACTGCAATAGTGTCATTACTCAGGTTATTTATTATGCAGAATAATAGGAAAAGATTGTCACTGCTACAGAATGCATCCAGTGAGGGAGAAAAACTAATTGTGGCCATAACATACCTTCTCTATGATACTGTAACTGCTATTGGCAGTGAGGTAGATACCATTGACAACTCTCTTACAGAGGTATATTTCTGGTTCAATAGTGTGTTTGATGATGAACTGAACAGCCGTTAAAAAATTCATAATGCCCTATTGTACTAATATCCTGAAGTGAACAATGTACCGAGAGATACAGAAGTTATCTTGTCATTCAATTATGTTTCTCTTTGCTTTATTTAAACTGTACATTCTAACAGTTTTAGTATAAAAAAAGTTCTTGTACTTCAAAATGCATTCAATGCATCTAACTAGTAGCTGCTCTAAATATTTGAATGAATAATGTGTGTAATGATTAAGTCCTTCAAATAGGAGATGCTGTGATTTCTCTTGCAGCAACTGCTGCTTCAAATGTGAGTTTATTAACACCCAATATTTATTCATTGGATATTTTTCCTTGAGTACTTCCGCATCACATGAGCCTTATATCTCCCAATTGAATGCTTGCATATTGAGTGCCCCAAGGTGTCCGTGCATAGTAATTCTGAACAACTGTATTATTAGATATATGGTGGGTTTACCTTAGAATGATGAGGCCCTGAAGCACAATCATTCTAGAAAAAATATTCAATGTATAATAAATTGTTTATTATAGGTTGTATTATTCAAAACTGAGTGAAAATACAAGCGTGAAAGTGAATTTTCACCCCCATATTGTTAAACGCTTGTATTTTCACTCAGTTTTGGCTCGTGAAAATGCTAATGTGTGATAATGAATATTTTCCCATATTGTATTCTGATTTGTGCTGTAAGTACTATATTAGTATGTATAATGCTGATAATTTTGTAATCTTATCATCTAGACACAAAAAAAATACAATAAAAAACTATGGTATATGTATCATGTTAAGAGAGTAATATCACAATACACAAGCCCTGATAAAATTGAATCAAGTTTGATGCATGATTCATCTTAGATAGTATGAGTGACTAAAACCCTTCTCACTAATATTTTTTCTTTTTTCGTAGTTTCCCAATACACCTTGTTTGATTTATTTTGCTGCCATTATAAGCAATAATAACCTAGGAAAATTTTTATGAGACCTGCCTCATCATTTTACACTGAGTCAGTCATCAATATTCTTAGCAGACTAAAGTATTGTCAAAGCAAACAAGATGAAATGTATTATGCCAGTCTAATTTTCTCAATTTATAGAGCTGCTGTACTCTTTAAAAGATTGCCAACTTTTAGATGTTTGTAAGCATTTAATTGGCGAGCGAGTGAAGCGAGCGAGACACTTACAGGGGTAACACAATCGAAAATCGGGGATGTTTATTTATTTATTTATTTATATATATGTTTGGACGTATGTATGTCATTTTGTACTTTGACCCTCCGTATTTTTGTGTTCGTTCCGCGTTCGACCCCGTCCCAAACTTCACTAAACAGAATCCTCCGGTTTAGCGACCATTACCCGTATCACCTTAGAAATTGAATTGCTTACTGCTTTGAATTCTTTTGCGGGTGCAGTTTAAACGCAAAAACGAATGGGAGCTCCATTTCTATTCGAGTTAGTCGCTATTTGTCACAGTTATAAGCCCTACTCAACAGCATTTACTTGTAAATTCATTGTCCACTAGACGAACCGCGACGGTAAGTCTTGCGTAGGTATGTTCAGTTGTGTGAAAGTATTGTGCGTTACAACTACTATTAAGAATGTCACAAAGGAAACTTTAAATAAAGTGACTTGATTTTGTTGCTTCTTTTTCAATTCAAACAGTTGCTGGGAGCGGTTACTATGGCTTTGAATCCCCTTTACCGCATACGTAATTTAAAAACTTGACTATTTATTTTAGTAGCTTGAGTGTTACTTGTTAAAATCAATCATTTAACAATAGTGTAGTTTAAGGCTCGCTCGCCATTTGTGCTCAAGCACACCACTAGTTATTTATTTATCTGTTTATGGGGTACGTGAGACCTCTGTTTTCGCCCGCGCTTCTAATTACGTAAGTTAGGTAAAGCGTTCACAGTTCCAGTATTTTTCAATTAATTTCATTTCCATTTCTATTTGAGTTAGTGGCGGTGGTAAGTCATGCGCTCTTTGTAATGGTTATAAGCCGTGCGCAACAGTATTTACTTGAAAATACATTGTCCACTGGACTACTGCGAAGGTAAGTCTGTGTAGGTGCATGTCCAGTTGTGTCAAAGCATTGTGTGTTACAACCACTACTTAGCTAAAGAATATCACAAAGAAAACGTTTTAATAACGTGTATTGTTTTGTTGTTGTTTTTTCCTTCAATTCAAACAGTTGCAGCGAGTTGTTACTATGGTACTGAAATCCCTTTACAGTGTATGCATAATTTAAAAAAATCGACCTTATTTTCAGTAGCTTCAGTGTTAGAAGTCAAAATCATTCATATAAAAGTAGTATAGTCTTTAGGCTCGCTCGCCATTTGTGCTCAAGCACATCACTAGTTTATTTATATATATGTACGTACGTATGTCAATTTGTACTTTGACCTTCCGTATTTTTGTGTTCGCTCCGCGTTCGACCCCGTCCCAAACTTCACTAAACAGAATCCTCAGGTTTAGCGACCATTACCCATATCACCTTAGAAATTGAATTGTTTACGGCTTTGAATTGTTTTGCGGTGCAGTTAAAACTCAAAATCTTATGGGAGCTCCATTTCTATTCGAGTTAGTGGCGGTGGTAAGTTAATGCGCTATTTGTCACAGTTATAAGCCCTACTCAACAGTATTTACATAAAAATGCGTTGTCCACTAGACGAACCACGAAGGTAAGTCTTGCGTAGGTATGTTCAGTTGTGTGAAAGTATTGTGGCGTTACAACTACTATTAAGAATATCACAAAGAAAATTTTAAATAACGTGATTTGATTTTGTTGCTTCTTTTTCAATTCAAACTGTTTACTATGACATTGAAACCCCTTTACCTCACACGTAATTTAAAAACTCGACTTTATTTTAATAGCTTGATTGTTAGTTGTTAAAATCAAATTTAACAATAGTGTAGTTTAAGGCTCGCTCGCCATTTGTGCTCAAGCACACCACTAGTAGGGGTAACTTAATTGAAAATCGGGGTTGTTTGTTTGTTTACATGTTTGGACGTACGTATGTCATTTTGTACTTTGAATCTCTCGTATTTTTGTGTTAGCTCGGTGTTCGACCCGTCACAAACTTCACTAAACAGAATCCTCCGGTTTATCGATCATTACCCATGTCACCCTAGAAATTGAATTGTTTACCGCTTTGAATTCTTTTGTGGGTGCAGGTAAAACTAAAAACCTTACCGGATTTCCTTTTCTATTCGAGGTAGTGGTGGTGGTAAGTAAAAACGCTATTTGTCATAGCTATAAGCCCTACACAACAGTATTTACTAGAAAATTCATTGTCCACTAGACAAAATGTGAAGGTAAGTCTTGTGTACGTATGCTCAGTTGTGTAAAGTGTTGTGCGTTACTACTACTGAGAATATCACAAAGAAAACATAAAGCATTTAAATAATAACGTGACTTGTTTTTTGTTACTTTTTCCCATTCAAACGGTTGAGGGGAGTGGTTACTATGGCATTGAATCCCCTTTTATACGTACTTTTTTTTTAAACTCGACATTTTTTAGTAGCTTGAGTGTGTTAGAAGTTAAAAATCAATCCTTTAGCAATAGTATATGTGGTTTTAGGCTCGCTCGCCATTTGTGCTCAAGCACATCACTAGTATCTGATATAATTGTGTTTAATGAACCTCCACTTGTACCTTTATTGCTCCAGCATTAAGTGCTCCTGCTGTTACAAGAGCAGCAGCTAACCCTCAGGTTTTGACATGGCGTATTTTCTCCTCCGAGCTGTTACTAGTCCTTATCTTATTCTCATGCTGCAGACCTCAACTATGAAGCCCACAGCAGGCGAGGGCTGCTTTAAAATATTAATATTCACAGTTGGTAGAACTGTAATCTAACTTACGAAGTCATCTCTGCCTTTTATTGTATCTCCTCTAGAGGTTTGGAACATTTTTTCAATATAGAATAGATAATATTGTGATGTAATAATACAATGCAAAAGCAATGCAATGGAATGTATGTTGTATATCACAAAAAGCATGTGATGAGTAGTCTAATGATAAATATGTAGGACCGGGTATACCACTTCTTACAGTGCTAGCCTAGCTAGTACTAGTTTAATCAAAACTCGTAATACTGAAACTATTCAAGTATTGTCAGCTGATTATATTTTGAAGCACTTGAAGAAGTGATTGAAAAATATGATTTTGATTGTTGTATCACTGAATCTGATACAGTACTTGTAATGCAATGAAGGGCAGTATTTAGAGTCCTTGCTAGACTGCATGTGACACAGCTGATGATAATGGACATTCCCTATGTCTGCCATTTGGTCAGCATAGCTTTGAAGAAGTTAAAACTATTATTCTTAAAATTGATGATGTATTAGTTTATTATAATCACTATTTTCATGATAGTTTTAAAGTATTATGTCATCACTCACAGAGTATGCAGATTGCTTTGAAGTTGAATTCAAGACAATACTTAAGTACTGTGATACCATGTGACTTTATGTCACTAAAGCTTTTGAAATGAACCATCTAATGTGGTATTCTCTTTGTTCGTTCTTCATTAGGCATCCTCATATTGAGACCCCTGGCAAACTACACTCAATTGTAAATAAACAGGTATTAGACAAATTTTAATAACAATAAACGTAATCTGGACAAGCTTTATGAAAAAAGTGATGCATACACAATTTACAAGCTTCAGGTAAATAATCAGCATTTTCTTAAAACATATCTTAATGAAGTTAAAAGAAATTAGAGACCATGCCACTAATTTGACTGAGTTGGATTACTCACATGCTTTTTTCATTTTTCTGATGAAGAACATATTTTTTATGGAGATGTCATTGCCTTGTTTGTATTCAGAAAAAATGAAAAAAGCATGTTAATGAATGTATAGAGATACTAAGACCTTTTACTAAGTGTTCATTTAAGAGATGTTTGCTTGCTTAAACTTTTGCAAAAGTATTCTCTTTAGTGCCCTCGAAAGAAAATTTTTTCTCATAGTTTCTTTTTTGGTAAGTCTGCTGTTAAACACTGATTTTAGACTGGAGTTTGAGTCTATGCACATAGACATAGTTACAATACATAAATCTAGCGTACTGAGAGAGTAAGACAACTTGCAAGTGACTCTATTTGTATTCCATTATATCCTATTGTGACATAGTATCAGTCAGACTAGCTGATTTGTATGAAAAAAGTGACAATTTACAAGCTTCAGGTAAATAATCAGCATTTTCTTAAAACATATTTTAATGAAGTTAAAAGAAATTAGAGACCATGCCACTAATTTGACTGAGTTGGATTACTCACATGCTTTTTTCATTTTTCTGATGAAGAACATATTTTTTATGGAGATGTCATTGCCTTGTTGTATTCAGAAAAAATGAAAAAAGCGTGTAAATGAACACCATCCAAAGCATATTCCAGCCCAGGGACCCATTTGTACCTGTCTACTTCTTGTAGGGTCATGGAGTGAATCTATGGCGATACTAAGACCTTTTACTAAGTGTTCATTTAAGAGATGCTTGCTTGCTTGAAAATTGTGAACTCTACCCTGTGCAACAGTATTCCCTTTAGTGCCTTCGAAAAAAATTTTTTCCTCATAGTTTCTTTTTTGGTAAGTCTGCTGTTTAACACAGATTTTAGACTGAGGTTTGAGTCTATGCACATAAACATAGTTACAATGCATAAATCTAGCATACTGAGATCAGAGTAAGACATTAAACTTAAGGGAACTTGTGACTCTATTTGTATTCCATTATATCTGATTGTGACATATGTGTATCAGTCAGACTAGCTGATTCTTGAACACACACAAAAATAGTTAAAGACCCATCAAGAAGAACTTACAATTTTCTGCAGACTTCAACCTCAAGCTTACGGCTTCTGTACTTTTTTTGTTGTACTAAATTGGACCCTTTCCCTGAGTATTGTCACAGTTAATTAATTGCTCTTAATCATCAACAGGAATAGTAGTACTACTTGTTGATATGATATAACGATTATTTAGTAAGACATAACTTTACCAATAAAATGTATTAATTGAAAGTAGATGTCATTTATTGTTTTTATATATCACATCTTTATCCTAATTAAAGCTACAGTTATTTACATGGAGTCATGAGTATAATTGGCCCAGGAATTGATGGACACTATTAAGTGTATTAGTTAGTTATAGGAAGTTTGAAATGACTAGTACTTCACATTTGCATAGTATAACATATATAAAAGAAAAGCACTGCGATGTAATAAAATTAAATGAAACTAGACTTCAATAAAAGGCAGTCTTTGTAAAAAATTAACTCAATCTACTTACTGTCTGTTAAGTGCTATGATTAGGCTTTTCACGTGTTTAGGTAAAGATATTACTTTGTTAATGCCACTCTAATATCAGTAGTAAATTTTTTTCTTATAATTTACTTCCATAACAAAAAAAATGCACTAATTTTATTGTGAGCACAACAACAATAAAGACAACAAAACAAAACAGCAATGATCACACAATTATCTGGGCTTATGAGTTACAACAACTAACTAAGTGGATGTATAATAATTTAGTATCAAGCTACTATTATGAATGAATATAAATGTCAATGGCTTCTATCAGTAAGTCTTCATTTGGTCTTCTTTGATCTCTGCAAACTCTAAATTCAATAAACTCTGAAGTGCACTCATCCAACTCTTTGTAGAACCATGGTGGACATTTATGATTGCAACAGCCGTAGTCAGGACTGCATCCTTCTCCATCCCATAATGGATTACTGAAAGCTGCAGTATAATTTTCATTTCTTTGTATTCCACTGTCACAGAAATAATCATCTCCTACAAAATCTGGAATGGTAATGTTTCGTGAGGTTCCACATGGACAAAATGATGAGGATGTTCAAATCTGAAGCAAATGTCCATATGTGTCGTCGTGGGTTCTCATAAGTAAGGCTAACTCCATCAACATAAGGTTCATCAATGGTACTATTGCCTCGCTGGCCACCTGCATATTCTTGAAATGAATTAGTAGTATTATACTGATATGCTCTGACTCTTCCATACACTTTTGTGTATGTCATACCAGATGTTCCCAATGAATACTTTTCTGTTCGTTGGTCAGATCTTCCCAAAGTCTTAGTAGCATATCATATGAAATATAGCACATAATATTTTGTGATGACAGCATCTTTATATGTAGAATCTTGTGTTGGCAAAAGTGTTGAACTTGGCAGTTAGGTATAACTACCAGGATAGTGAGGTAATGAGCTTGGTAATACAGCATTAAATAACAAGCTTGAAATATTATCATGAGTTATTTCAAGGTCATGAATCTAAAAATATCATTGTGAAGATATCTAGGGTGGAATATGTAATAGTTATGCCATGGCCAACGAGGGGTTATGGAATATAACCGTCCGATCCCGTGGGCGAAGCCCGAGGGATAAGGGCGGTGATATTCCATAACCCCGATGTTGCCATGGCACAACTGTTTTATACCATAGTTGCTGCTACTACTACTCTCTCATATCCACCTATATGGGACCAGCCCTACTACATATAACTCTCCTGCCGCTCTCATACCGCAGGAATTTACCACAGCTAGCTGCTTTACTGCTTACTGCTGAGCAGCCCAGGTAGAGTTAGATCTGGAGATAACAGCTGGCAGCTACAATGCTAAAGTAAACTTGCTAAAGTAAACTTGCTAAAGTAAACTTTCTGGCGTGCTTCAATTGAATTTTAATTGAATTTTAATTTTGGGCCGGAAACACGGAAGAATTCGCTCGCTTGACACCGCACCAGGAAAATATCATAGCCCCAGGAAAAATCACCGGGAAAATATCACTTTTAATCCATGGGTGTTACCGCAGCAACCATGGTATAAATATGTTTATTCCACCCTAGATATCTTTGCAATGATATTATTAGGTACATGACCCTTGAAATAACTCAAGATACTTCACACACTATACTGCTGCAAGCTCATTACCCCTGTAGTTATAGCAACTAGCCAAACTTTTCAGCCAAACTTTTCAATTTTCTCGGTTTTACAGCTACCTTCCTCTGGTGTACAGGCTCTTTTCCCTGCTCAACAGGGTTAGAGCAGCTGCTACAATATCAGCTGGGGGTGTGGGTATCCCCTACAACCAAGTCTACCCTGTGAGTTACCCTTCCTCTAGTACTAACTACAGTAGTGAAGATATCTAGCATGGCATAAACCACTTATTACACTTGTCAGAGTGTTATGGCAAGATATTTCACTCTCAGGCTTTATTTTCACTCGCCTTTGGCTCTTGAAAATAAATTAGCCTGCTCATGAAATATTTCGCCATATCACACTCTGACACATGTAATAAGTATATTATATACATTATATATATATATATAATATATAATAATAATAATAGTAACTATGACGTTTGAGGAATTATCACTAACAACTCGATCCTGAGGAGGAAGCCAGCCCAGGGAGAGGGCCATTATAGGGTAGCTCTGAAAAGAACTGTTGTTTTGAGTCACACGCAAACTGAGTTTAGAGGTATACTTTTGAAGTGTCATGAAGAGGTGTGAAATATTGTTAGGGTGTGGTGCAGAACAATGAATAAAACACAATGATGCTTTGACAAGGTTCACACCCCTTACCATTCTGGAAATATGCAATGAACCCTGTAGGGGTCAAAGGTCAAAGTACAGACTTGAAATTTTCACACATGCTTAAGTACGATGTAGCAATGCCACATACTAATTTTGGTACAAAAAATATTCGCTGCGGTGTGAAATAATAATTGTTGGTGATGTAATCCGTGAATGCTGACCTTTGACCTCTGGCGGCCATGACGGTTGTAGTCGAAATGACTAGACGAAGAGAATGATACCAAGAAGTCTACCAAAATGTGGCATAGTCTCATATATTGGATCTGGTAAAATGTGAAAATTGGGCATATTTTTCACTGACTTCGAGGCTCCCTGGGGCTTGAAATTCACACCAACACTGAATGTAAATATGCCGATGCGCTGGAGACCATGAAAAGGAACGCGTTGGTACAAGTTCCACGTTCATATCTCTAACGGTTTCGGAGTTACGCGCTGCAACAAAAATATCTGAAGAAGAAGACGATGAAAATTATGATTATTATTATTAGGAACGTCCTGATGAAAACGGCTCTTTTTCAAACTACCATTATTTCCGTGATTTTTCGAGGTAGAGACTTGAAATTTTGAAACAGCCTTCTAGTTGCGTTGAAGTTTATCTCAACCAAATTTGGTGGCCTTCGGCCACCGGGGTGTGAGATATGGCGGTTAATGTGTTGTATTAGGTCAATGGGACGGCCGTGTCATTCCTACTTAGGGATCATTGTTACAATACCACTGTGTTATTCATCTAGCTCTATCAAAATCACTAATCTAGACAATTCAAGAAAATGTTATATAATAGTATTTTTTTAATTAAAGTTTAAAGAGTGTATACTCCAATACTGGAGCAAACTTGATCCAGTGCAGCATAACCGTAAAACCCAAGGATAGCTCCAACAATATTGAATGTTCTATTTTTTTGGAAATCCATATTCGCCAAACTTTTCTGAATATGTGGCACTTCTGTTAACGTAAAGTTCAAGATGGTTCAGATGTGCTCCTATTGCTGATAGCCTCATTTGATAAAGCACATCTCCTTCTCCAAAGTGTATATAGGAAGGATGTCCCCCAATTGTACCGATTAAGTTTCCTCGATAAGTCGACCCACCAAGCAGTTTGTATGTGCACTGAATGCCATCAACCACATAACCAGAATGCACAGTTATAATTATGAATCCCCACTACAGGTGGGATGAGGACATTAACATTATCGTCATATGCATATCCTCTAATAGAACTTCCATAACTAGAGGGACTTCTAAACAATGGTGGCAGATAATATACACTAAGAGCATTGATGCTTTCAAGCTCATAGCCTCTGAATCCAAGTATGTATCCCGATACATTGAATGGAGTCTCTCCAATGCTCCCATAAGGACCCAATATCCTTTCAGTTCCAGATGATCTGCTGTTACAACTGTAAGTTGAGTAATTCCTAATGAGCTTGAAAATCCTTCGATTTTTGTGATAGTTCATCACTTGCAAGTAGACTGATGTCTTCTGTCCAGCCTCATTCCCCTATGTTGGAGTATAACTTTCTGTTCCATCAGCGAGGCGATAGCTAATCTGAAGGGAATTAATTTTCTGTCCATAACTCAATGTCAAATTTTTTATTCCAATGATAGTGGGCGTGTTAATCACTATTTCATCATCCCAGGGAGATCCCTGTTGAACTCCAAAAACTTCTGTAGTTAAAATTGGCCTGCTGCTGTTTGAGGTGTCCACAGGAGGTATGGGAGAATAAACATTTTCAGAAGAATTAGTGGAATTCAGGAACAATCCAACTAGATTTCTTGCTTCATCGATCATTCCTGAGTCACACTGAGAATTGCTTTTCACACTGGGCAATATAGTTGGAGAACTACTGGTGATATGAGGATGAAGAAACAGACTCAAAAATAATAAAATGTGACGGGCTCTGACAAAAGGGGGCATTTCACGCAAACCAAAAAAATTGAGTTTTTTATGCTAATAAAAAGCAACAATTTATCTCAACTTAGTGCTAAAATACTGGAGGGTAAAACCTTCGACGCGCAGAGAAACTGGCAGTTGAACTGGGCTGTATTCAGCAAAGCAATTGAACTAAAAATCGAGAAACATAAATTGAATTTCCACTTTCGGTATAATTAACGTTTCCGTATACCTAATGGCGTACTCCGCATACGCAATTAAATCGTCTTACCTGATTGACCATTCTATTGTTATGAGACACAGGCAAAAACCAAGTAGTTATTATTCAGACAAGTCTTAATTACTACTATAGTAGAGCAGATTTGGTACATAATTGTGCATTGTGTGATAAAAGCATGAAACTTCAGTTTCTTCATATCATAGTAATTATTTTAAATGGAGCCACTTCCGATTTGACCTTTAGTGACCTCTAGGTGTCAAAAATTTCCATATATTATGGCATAAATGTTTTTTTTTTTAGTGCAGTCACATGTTTAGCAAGTTGGTAGTTGCTCTAACATAAAGAATTTAGGAATTAAAATAATTTGATAATTAACCCTAAAGTATTAAAACTAATGATAAGTGACAACTTTACCAAATTGGCTTTGGGAATCCAGGCCTCATCGCAACTATACCACCTTTGTTAATAATAATGTGGACTACACACACACACACACGGGAGTTCGATTTTGACAATTATGAAAGTAGCCTTGTTTTCGTTTTTGTTTTTCATAGTATAAATATAATTCCTCAGTAAACATTGATTTAAAGCAGTGTTATAAGGAATTGAATGTAATGAATGTAATTGTCATCTGTACAAAGTTTATTGGCTTAAACAGGTATCACGTCAGCAGCTAGCTTCACTTTTAGGACAAATCAGTACACTTGGGGAAGGAGTAACCAGATTGGGTGATACCTATGATTCTATGAACAACAAAACGCCAATTAACTTTATGAGCAATAGATTGACCCTAAACCCAGTAGTAATAAAGTGACCCCTTATCCTACAAACAATAAGAATTACCTCATACTCTACGAGCAAGAGTGACCCCTTACCCTATGAGCAATAGATCGACTCCTTACTCCATGAGCAATAGAGTGACCCCATACCCAATGAACAATAGAGTGACCACATTATATACCTTATGAGCAAGAGTGACCCCTTACCTATGAGCAATACAGCGACTCCTTACTACCCTATGAGCAATACAGTGATCCCTTGCCCCATTTTTGTTAATAACAGGCATTACTGTGACACCTTAACCCATGAACAAATTAAAGCAACAATTATTATTTATTTTTTATCTTAGCAAAATAATCCAGTAATTATAAGGCAACAATTAGGGGTCAACCTCAATTGGAACAAAGCAAAATCAACAAATACTGATTCCTTGTGTCATTTATCCAGAAAAAAGTCATCTATAATCATAAGCACTAAAAATATATCACCACTTAGTAGCTCGTTTAAGGTTTGTGGTTCTTGTCATTCAATTATGCACTATGGCTCTTTTCCGTCTATTGTGTCAATGTCATATAAATCAATAATGTTGTGTCCTTGTGATTACAAAGCAGAATTTGTTTCATGCATGTACATCATAATGCAGTATGACCTCAGAGCTATAAACCTTGGGAAAGCAAGCTTTAAGGGTGCTTGCACATGGCAGTGTGGGCATTACAAAATCAATTGTAGCTAGGCTGTTATGTTAATCTTTGATTAGCCAGCTGCCCCAATGCTTCCACACATCCAAATTGCAGCTGTGTGTGTTGGCTAGTTTTCACCTGTATTTATATAAGTTTCTGTGTTTGTCTACAGATTCTACCATTTAAGCTTATGACTAAACTGATGCACATAGCTATTTGATTGATGCATGTAGTATTTAATTCCTCATTTTTCTTTATTCCTTTTGAGAAATGGTTCATAGACATGGAACAGCTTCAAATTCTCCATAGGTAAACTTTGACCCATTAAACAAAATGTTCGTTTAAAGGATAAACTTCCAATGGCCCTCGTGGGAGTGAACCAGAATGAAGATTAGAGAGATAGTAACTTACAGTAGCTGTAAACAAAAAAAAATCAGCTCTGGAGAAGAGGTACTTTCAATGGAGTTTACAAAATATACTTCGGACTTGACACTTTGTATCTCAGAAGAAACTAATTTCAAAACTTCCAGTTGTTTTGGAGACATAGTCCATATAGCAGTACTCCACTGGTTCAAATACTATTCTACAAATACAAATGAGGTTGGCATTGTCCATAGCAACCAAAATCCAATTTACAAAAAAACAAATTGTGTGGTAGGTATGAGTAACTCTAAATGTTCATAAGCTCTTAAATCATATAGTAATTATTATAGATTATTGATAAATCTACCCTTTGTAATTAGTATTGACACAAATGAGCGTAATCACTTCTAAATTTATTCGCCTCGGTCACTAACACATCATTCCAATCCTTCTACTTGGTTTCTAAACCTCATAGTTACTCTAGCTAGTGATCTAACCTACATATGGACTCCTAGACACACCCTTATTAGTGGGTGTGGCATCCTAGTATACTTGTTAACATTATTATACTTTGGGGTCAATAGAACGTAATGGACAGTGGGATATACCCTTGTATCAATAAGAGGGACAAATGGATATTACGTGAGTGTCCAATGTCACATGGAATAATCTGTCACAGCTAACACTACTTATCCAATATTATTCTGGAAGCAAGACTAGAATTTTGACATTGGAAAAGAACACGTTTTCAAAATTTAAGCATGGCATTGGCTTTTTTCAACAGTTCATGTAATTTGCTTGCAAGAGCACTTCTTTTTGTCCCTGTGCTAATAGTAATGTCTGTATTTCACCATTTGTTGGAAGAGACTATTTTTGTGATGCAGGAGAAGCTCAAGCAGACACCTTGGTTACTAGCAGTCCATTCTGGGATAGAAGAGGATGTGATGCTGTAGTTACAACAGTCCACCATGGTTCTACAAGCAGCTGCCTTATACCACCTCTGAACCTATTGAACTCAGAGTGTGTACAGACCAGAGCACCAGTAATGAGAATATAGAACTAGAGTCTATTCTCATAGCATAGCATTTAACTCAGTGATAATCGAAAGCATTGCTAATGTGATTATTTTGTATAAATAATGTATGGTAAATAATTCTCAATTATATAATATAATAAATAATATATATATAGCTATAGAATTGACATGAATTTCATGGAAGTTTTTACCACAAATACCATAATAATTGTTCCATCTAAGCAGAAATTGACTAGCAAAATCAAATAATGATAATAATGTATGCGATTGCATTTCTTTTTTATAATGCCATGAAACTGTATGTCATGTCTTCATACACTGATATTCTCGCTATTTCAACTGTCTGTATTTTTAACTATTAGCTATAGACAATATTAATGTGTATTTAGTGGATTATGTATATAAAAACGTCAGATTATTGTTGACTTGAAATCATTGTTTATTTGTGGATCAAAAATAATGTTAGCTTAATTTTAATCTTCAAATTCTAAGCATTGTAGTTACATATTGAAAGTTATACACTTTCATTTATATTAAGTACAAGTCCTGATCTTGTGCCAAGCAACATAGTTCCTCAACCTTTTTTTTTTTTTTCTTCTTTAGATGCAGCTATTCTCTCTCTTTCATAAACAATACAGAATAAAAAAATGCTTGGATGTAACTGAGGATTGAACCCAAGACCATTTGCTTAACTTAGCCATATAGTATTGCAGGCTTCCTGATACTGTGGAAAAAGACAATAACTTTTAACATTCAGTTAATACATGAGAGAAGTAGTATGGCAACAATAAATCCTCATTGAGTAGCCATGCAATGAGAAGCATTTGACATGAACTTCAGTGTTTTATGACATAATGACAAGGAGTGACTAATAATTTAGGCCATGCTATAGGCCTTATATTTTAGCTTCCTGATGGGAAATATAAATGCAAATTAATTAGGCATTTCTAATGGAACACTGCTATTTATAACAAAATTAATTACCATGAATTCAAATGTAAAAATGAAATCAATCCTTTTGAGATATTGATTGTGATTTCTAGAGCTGATTTAACTTTATATTAAAGTACATGATAAAAAGTAGCTAATTGGCATTTAGCCATGTGATCCATAATTTTTTTCTAATCATTTTTTTGAGTTTACTTTTATAAACTACTTATTAGTTTTTTGGATTCATCAATGTGATTTAAAAGTGTAGGTATGTACTGTACACTTTAATGTTGGCCAATATGCCAGTACCATAAATAACTGTGGCATATGGCATATCACCATTACGAAAATGGAAAACACAAATGTAGAAATAATATAGCTATAGCCACTTAATTATAGAGAGGTATGAATTAGCAGATGATTAGTATGAGCTCATCTCTCAGTGAATAGATCAGAATGAGAAAGTTTAGAGAGGCTGTGTAATGCTGAAACACTTTCTTACCAAAGTCACTCAAGCCTGTAGGGAACCCATATGTTGTGGCTACAGCTTCGCATTACACTGAGCTTTGTTTTTGTCATGGATTTATACAGATTAACTATTGTAACAATAATGTTGTAACCATTATGTGAATTCTGACAACATTTAGCTTTGTTAAAAATAATTGTGAGGTCAGATTAACCAATATTGCTAATCCTATGATGAACTTGATTTAGCATAACCACAGCAGCATGTAAAAAATGGCGGCCATTTTGAAAAACGAGGTGAAATTTTTATTACAGGATGAATCTGAAATATCCCTATAGCCAAACACCTTAATTAGGATGTATTCTAACACTGTATCAATTTTCATGCTTTAGTAATCAAAGGCACAATTCTTTCACCTACAAGCTGAGCTGTATCTCTTGGTCATGTAATGGCTGGTACACCCAACAAATTATTTTTCAAGTTTTCTAAGGCCGAATACATCCTGGTGGCAAGACTTGCCATTGAATAAAAGTGGCATAATTGCTACTCCAACGACAGATAATAATAATAATTACATTTTTTTTTTACAAACATTGAAATAATACTAAAGTATATATTAGTATAAAATACATCAGGAAAATGTTAACTTTTATATTGTCAGCAAATAGCTAACGTCAAAACTGTACAGAAATTTCTGTCCAAGCTACACTAGTGAATCATCTTATTATTTTATTTTATCTACCAGAAGATATGTTTTAGCATCAATTTTTTATGGCTACAAAAACATTTGTCAAGAATAAATAAGAACAAAAATAAAATACTAGTTGATGGAGTAAAATAATTGAAAATATTAAGTGGGATCCAATTTGTTTGCAAGTAACAATGGAGCTAAGTTGCTAAAATTACACCTTGAAGATCTTTACTCTCGATGAACTGCAGCCTTAAACTGGTAGGTAGGGGGGCTGGAGGGAGGTACTGTTGACCAGGGGGCGTGGCATAGGCATGCATGGACCGAGGTGGGAGTAGAGGGATGGGAGTCTGGGACATGAGTGACGGAATAGCAGTAGAAAGATTTCCACCTCCCATTTGAGGTACTGGAAGAGCAGGGGGAACTTCTTGAGCTAGTTGGCGAGCGAGCGTAGCTAGCGAGACACTTACAGGGGTAACACAATTGAAAATCGGGGATGTTTGTTTATTCAGCGAGCGAGCGAAGCGAACGAAGCTGACTCTCAGTCGTGTTCAATTGAGATTTCAGATATTATATATATAGGTATGTATGCGTACGTCAAAAATATTTGCCCGCGCTTCTAATTACGTAAGTTAGGTAAAGCGTTCACAGTTCTAGTATTTTTCAATTAACGAGCGCGGAGAATCCTGCTGCACTGCCTTACGCAACTTTGTTTCAACCAAACAGTTTATAGCTACTCTTTTCGTGAAACAATTGTGAAGTCTTTGTCAAGCTGCGCTTCTTTGCCAAGCTGCGCTTCTTTGCCAATGCTTTCTAAGTTTATTCAGGTAATTCTGTTATTGTTAACTCTTCATGCCTAATCAGTTAGATGTAATTTCTGTCCTATTTTTCTGTAAAAAGAGTCTGCTCGCTCGCCATGCATTTGCGCTATTCGAGCGCACCACTAGTTGGCGAGCGAGCGTAGCGAGCGAGACACTTACAGGGGTAACACAATTGAAAATCGGGGATGTTTGTTTGTCGTCTTTTAAACGTGCGCGCGCATTCCAGAACTTCGCTCGCTCGCCCAACCAATGCTACACGAGCATTTTCTAGTTTATTTATTGGCGAGCGAGCGTAGCGAGCGAGACACTTACAGGGGTAACACAATCGAAAATCGGGGATGTTTGTTTATTGGCGAGCGAGCGAGACAGTATTAGGGGTGGATAATGCAAAATCGGGTATATGTTATATATATGTATATATGTATGGATGGTACGTATGCTCTTTAAACGCGCGCGCGGGGAACTTTTTTCTCCTAAAAACACGGCTATTTAGGCTTGACTCCAGTTTATTCTGAAACTACAGCATTAAGCAAACCTTACTTTATACTTAAGCTCCAAAGTATGAGAAAATTCTTGCTAAAACGCTTTTTTTCAAGACACAAAAAGTTGATTCGACAGGTTACTATGGCATTGAAGACCCTTTTCCAGACTTAATTTCAAAACTTCGCCGTTTTAGGGGGGATAATTGTTGGTTGTCAAGAGCCATTGGTAGTCAGAATGCCGTAATATTAAAACTAAGGAGGTTACTATTACTCTACGGAAGCTGAGGTAAGTAAGTAATTCCATATTTGTTAGCTAAATATACAAAAATAACTCTGGCCCTAAGAGCTTGTTGTCAACAGTGACTGGTAATTCAAATAGTCAGAATGGCTTCAATTTGATACTACGGAAGTTACCACTGCTCAAGAAAATGAGGTAAGAAAGTAATTTTGTATTTGTGTGCTAAAATTGATTGTCTTTTGTTTTTGTAACTGAGAGCTAGCTTGTTGTCAAGAATTCACGGTAGCTAATTCAGATAGTCAAAATACTCAGGAAATTGAGGTAAGTAGCTAGTAATTCCATATTTGTTGTCTTAAATTACAAATAATAACACTGATTTTTTTGTTTATTGTAGCTGAGAGTTAGTTCAAGAGTTACTGGTAATTGAGATAATCAGAATGGCATATGTTTAATACTACAAAAGTTAACAAGTCAGGTAAGAGAGTGATTTTGTATTTGTTTGCTGAAATAAAAGGTCATAACTGCTATTATAGTGTTTGCATGAACTAAGCTAAAACATAGTAACAATACTTTTATGTTACCTAACTATCAGGCTCGCTCGCCATTTGTGCTCAAGCACACCACTAGTTTATTTATATATATGGACGTACGTATGTCATTTTGTACTTTGACCCTCCGTATTTTTGTGTTCGCTCCGCGTTCGACCCCGTCCCAAAATTCACTAAACCGAATCCTCCGGTTTAGCGACCATTACCCGTATCACCTTAGAAATTGAATTGTTTACGGCTTTGAATTGTTTTGCGGGTGCAGTTAAAACTCAAAATCTTATGGGAGCTCCATTTCTATTCGAGTTAGTTGCGGTGGTAAGTTAATGCGCTATTTGTCACAGTTATAAGCCCTACTCAACAGTATTTACTTAAAAATGCATTGTCCACTAGACGAACCACGAAGGTAAGCTTGCGTAGGTATGTTCAGTTGTGTGAGAGTATTGTGCGTTACAGCTACTATTAAGAATATCACAAAGAAAATTTTAAATAACGTGATTTGATTTTGTTGCTTCTTTTTCAATTCAAACTGTTGCGGGAGCGGTTACTATGACATTGAAACCCCTTTACCTCATACGTAATTTAAAAACTCGACTTTATTTTAATAGCTTGAGTGTTAGTTGTTAAAATCAAATTTAACAATAGTGTAGTTTAAGGCTCGCTCGCCATTTGTGCTCAAGCACACCACTAGTTTATTTGTATATATGTTTGGACGTACGTATGTAATTAAACGCGCGCGGGGGGTACTTTTTTCTAAAAAAAAACACGGCTTTTTAGGATTGAACCCAGTTTATTCTGAAACTACAACATTAAGCAAGCCTACTTTATACTTAAAGCTCCAAAGAGTGCGAAATTTTCTGCGAAAACGCTTGCTTTTCAAGAAACAAAAAGTTGATTCGACCGGTTACTATGGCATTGAAGACCCTTTTCCAGACTTAATTTCAAACGCCGTTTTAGGGGGGATGATACGGAGCTAAAATTACAAATAATTACACAGGATTATTTTTTTATCGTAGCTGAGAGGTTGTTCAAGAGTTACTGGTAATTGAGATCATCAGAATGGCAGATGTTTGATACTACAAAAGTTACCATTAATCAGGTAAGAGAGTGATTTTGTATTTGTTTGCTGAAATAAAAGGTCATAACGGCTATTATAGTTTTTGCATGAACTAAGCTAAAACATAGTAACAATACTTAGTTTTATGTTACCTAACTATCAGGCTCGCTCGCCATTTGTGCTCAAGCACACCACTAGTTTATTTGTATATATGTATGGACGTACGTAAGGCATTTTTGTACTTTGACCCTCGGGTTTTTGTGTTAGTTCGGTTGTCGACCCCGTCCCAAACTTCACTAAACAGAATCCTCTGTTTATCGATCAGTACCCGTATCACCCTAGAAATTGAATTGTTTACCTTTTTGAATTCTTTTACTGGTGCAGTTAAAACTTGAAGACTTACAGGACTTCCATTTCTATTCGAGTTAGTGGCGGTGGTAAGTTAATGCGCTCTTTGTCATGGTTATAAGCCGTGCGCAAAAGTATTTACTTGAAAATACATTGTCCACTATACTACTGCGAAGGTAAGTCTGTATAACACAGGTGCATGTCCAATTGTGTCAAAGCATTGTGTGTTACAACCACTACTTAGCTAAAGAATATCACAAAGAAAACTTTTAAATAACGTGTATTGTTTTGTTGTTGTTTTTTTCCTTCAATTCAAGCAGTTGCAGAGAGTTGTTACTATGGCACTGAAATCCCTTTACCCTGTATGCTAAATAAACAAACTGGATCTTATTTTCAGTAGCTTTAGTATTAGAAGTCAAAATCATTCATATAAAAATATTATAGTCTTTAGGCTTGCTCGCCATTTGTGCTCAAGCACATCACTAGTTTTTAGCAATTGTAAGCCAACAGATCCTTAATAGCTTCTGGTGCTAGCCCAAGAGCCTGAGATACTAGCTCTAATTTTATATGATATATATTCAACAGTGGGAAAGAAAAGAATTATGGAAAATATGCATTGCAAATGATGATTTATTTACAGATATTAAATTCTTTACAGCTTGAATAATATTAATCTACTGGATTTCCTGAGTTTATCATTTATCAAGCTTGGTCTTACCCACTTGTAACTAAAAAAAAACTGATGTGGCCATTTATAGCTATTTTACATTGAAAAAAAACAACAACAACCCTAGGCCATTATTGTGTATGTTGTTCAAAACGTATACATTTTCACTTTTAACTTATTGGCGAGCGAGCGTAGCGAGCGAGACACTTACAGGGGTAACACAATCGAAAATCGGGGATGTTTGTGATTTGTATATATGTATGGACGTACGTAAGGCATTTTTGTACTTTGACCCTCGCGTTTTTGTGTTAGTTCGGTTGTCGACCCCGTCCCAAACTTCACTAAACAGAATCCTCTGTTTATCGATCAGTACCCGTATCACCCTAGAAATTGAATTGTTTACCTTTTATGTTGGCTCCGCGTTCGACCCTGTCCCAAACTTCACTAAACAGTATCCTCTTATTTTGCGACCATTACCCGTATCACCTTAGAAATTGAATTGTATACCGCTTTGAATTCTTTTGCGTGTGCAGTTAAAACTCTAAAACTTATGGGAGTTCCATTTCTATTCAAGTTAGTCGCTATTTGTCACAGTTATAAGCCCTACTCAACAGCATTTACTGGAAAATTCATTGTCCACTAGACGAACCACGAAGGTAAGTCTTGCGTAGGTATGTTCAGTTGTGTGAAAGTATTGTGCGTTACAACTACTATTAAGAATATCACAAAGAAAATTTTAAATAACGTGACTTGATTTTGTTGCTTCTTTTTCAATTCAAACAGTTGAGGGGAGTGGTTACTATGGCATTGAACCCCCTTTACCGTATATGCGTAATTTAACAACTCGACTTTATTTTAGTAGTTTGAATAACAATAGTGTAGTTTAAGGCTCGCTCGCCATTTGTGCTCAAGCACACCACTAGTCATACAGTGTACTCATTTTAAATTGCATTTTCTCTAAGTGGCATTAATTCATTTTTTTCCAGCTAGGCCTCGCTTGCCATTTGCGCTATTCGAGAGCACCACTAGTATATATATCTATTATGGTCATCATATTACAACAACTTAAGATAAGTTCAATATATTCAACTTTCACATCATAACAAGCACATAACTCTACCAGTTATCTTATTACAAGTGTGTAGATACTAGGTTTCTGGCTGACTTCATGTAAACATGTATAATTATTATGACATCTTATGCCATATCTCACTACTAGTGGGGCAGATTGTGACACGATTGATCAAATGGTGATACAAGCATCAAACTTTGCATGTAAACTCACTTTGGGTTATTAATTGGGAAAATAGCGTTAGCCATGTAAAAATTCAAAATGGCTGCCGTTCAAGATGGCCGCCAATTTTATGCATCGACCTGGATGTTTTTGATGTTCAAAACTTGTCAATAATAACAAAAAACTAAACAAAACTTTAATAGTGACTATGATAATGATTGTTTCAGTCCAGGCATGTGCAACTGCACAGTGCTGTACAAGGAAGGTTGCAACGGTAACATTTGCAGTTTCCACGACATTCCATCTTACACCCACACTTAGTCAGTTCTTGGCAACTTGTTGCAATTTCAAATGTTGCATAAGGGCAGCTCGAGTGGGTGGGATTGATTTATAAGATCTCTGCTTACGAGCGAACAGCTCCAATCGTGCATCATCCACACATTTAGCAGTACTGGACCTATCATACATTGCAATGACAAATTTCTCCAGGTTCTCCACTAGTCTTCTCTGGACCAATTGCAAAAACTATATCATGTATATTGGAATCCATTTGAGATGTTTCCCCTGACCAAAGGTAATCCACAACTTCTGCAAGCCAAGTTCTTGCAACGATGGCAGAATAGATATTGCTATTACTACAACATCTGTGTCATTTGCCTTAATCATGAGGGTCTGGTAACCTTCCATTACTGCTTGCTTGGCATGTACAAACATACGTGTATCTGCCTCTTCGTGACTACATGCAGCCACATTATCCAAGTTGATCACTTGAGTGCTCAGTGCCAATTCTTCCTTAGTCACAACGACAACATTCATAGAGTGCATTTCGGCAATTTTGTCGGCAAGAAAATGGAAGAGTTCTGTCTTGTTGTTGTCATCACGCAAAAAGCTCTGCCAGTTTTTTGGCATTTTGTTACTTCCTGCCACCCTCCTTCGTACTCCTTTTCCTCGCTTTGATCTTGTTTTGGATTTTAAGCTGGATGGCAAATACACATCAAATACAATGTCAGTTCTCCTGTACTTGGCAGAAAAGGCTTGTATAATTGGGAGAACATTAACTCGAGCATAATCATCAAATGTTTTGGATGTACGTGGGTGCAGAGAGTTCACCAATGCCGAGCCATCAATTATAATAGCATCTGCTTCTGGTTCTGTGTCTGGTATCATCACTTGGGATTGGAGAAGGCTGACTAGATCAGACTTTTGACAGGAGTGGAGCTAACCATTGTCACTCAAAGCAGCAGGAAAGGGCTGGTTTTCATACTTGAAGAATTCTTTCAAGTCACACTGCCTACTCTGGCATGATATGAACAGCTGTGAGAAGAGGTTACAGTCTTCCTTCAATAATTTGTGCTTTGTGTTAGTGGCAACACATTCTTGCTTAAAGAAACTAAGCTTATTCTTTGTCAAAGGTTTATAAAACAGTGGTTCTTCTTGACTCTCCAGGTCCTTCAGAAATGCACAAAATTTGTCAGCACCTCTCTGATAATGCATGCTGACTACTTCATGAACACTTGTGGGGGCAATGTCTTTGGTGTCCAACGTGAGCAGATCATTTGACTCCTCCAGGAAAGGATTTCCCAAGTCAGAAATAACCTTGATTAGATTGCCTACTTTCTCAAGAAATACCCTCTGTGCAGAAGTGGTTCACTCATGATGGGCAGCACTTCTTGTTGCATCTTTGGCACTTGATAGTTCTTCATACTCTGCAACTAAATGACTCACTTCAAGGCCTGCAACCATCTACCTTCTCAGTGCTGATGGATCCTCCGTTATGCCAATTGCTCCGCCATCACCTTTTATCACAGCATTGGCTTGTTCATGTGCTTGGTCAATAGCAAGTGCTGAAAATTCCTGGCAAGACTTGTGTACCACAAAACTGCCACTGTGAAACTCGCTGGCCACTTGAGGGTGGTGCTGTTCGAGAGACATCATATCTCTGAGGTGAATTGGAAGCCATCGTGCGTAGTGGATATTGTTGTTGGCAACGAAGTAAGGTATTAATTCAGACAATGCATCTTTGAACAACACAAAATTGGCTTCCCTAAATGATCGTATCAGTGCCAAAATAATCAGCTCCATTGAAAGAATAAGGTACCAGAACTGAAATTGGGGGCTCTGAAGTTTGCGTAGCTCACACCAGTCTTCAAAATTGATTACTTGGTTGGAGTTCTCAATTGCCTCATTGCAGTAATCAGTGTATGCTCTCTTCATAAGCCTATACAGACTGGCTGCTGTTATTTGATGTGCTTGACGTGTTCTTGTGACGCTTGAAGCTGTCAAGAAAGACTCCGCAGTACCAGATGAGGCCACACCTGCATCAGTGAGTGCACTTGTCCATCCACTACCTCTAAGGAGGCTTCCAATTGAACTGAATGCAGTCATCTCTATGTGTAAGCCTCCAAACATCAGCACGAACTTGTCTTCACCATATTTCTCTGGCCAGTGCCACTGTATCTGCTTGGCTAGTGCATAGAGTGGCTGATCTGCACCGATGATAGGGGTTTGTCCTGGATTCAAGAATGCCACTGTGCCTCTGACCTTGTCCATCACATGCTTTATAGTGGCACAGAATGAGCTTGATCACGAAGCAGAGGCAGCAATGCTATGATGCTGACTTCAAATGCTTTGCCTCTCTTCTGTGCCGCATGGTGGGCTGACCATGTCACACTGAGAGCATCATCTACTTCTTCAGTGAGGGTCATCTTCTCAAGCCATTCATACTCATTTTTCACACATTGCCTTAGCAAGCCAGGGCCTTTGAAAGACAAACTTGGGACTGTGGCATGTGGTGTTCTTCTTTGTGAACTACGCTGGTGGTATGTTGGTATAATATTCAGGCAGCTCTGGAACAGTGGCTGTTTTGGTACCTTCTCTGATTTTAAATGATTCATACACCTCACCTCTCTTATCTGCACTTGGATGCTGGAAGATGGAATTGCTTGTGCCGTGAAATGATGTGCTTGATAATGGGGTTGTAGCGTTGACGTCCCTTTCCCGTCCTGTAGGTAGAGAGAAACTTAGCTAAGCTAGCTAAGTTAGTTAACTTAATTGAAATGGCAGTTTAGATAAAGGTTAGTTTAATAGAGTAAGGAAACAGAGTAAGTCAGAGAGAGAGCAGACGAGGAGGATGAATACGCAACATGCGCACATATAAACATAATGATCATAATGAAGTTCAGTGGTTGCCGCAATCCCATGAATCTCATTACCGTATGCGGAAATGAGATATGGAAAAGGGCGGGTGAAGTTCAGTGGATTAGAACTTAACGAGTGCGAGACAGGTACATGCAAGAGAAAGATAGAAATAACTGAAAGGGGGCAGAATACATTCAGTAAGAAAATGAAACATAATATATAGAGTTCAGTCTAGGTGTGAAGAGGCGGGCCAGCCGGGCGTGGTCTTTAGATCCTCTGTTCGGGTCTTGTGGATCCCGAACATACTCGGGGGGGGGAGCAGCTGAGGAAGCGTAGGCAGGTGCGTCAGAATTGCTGGTGTCTTGAAGTAGTGTAGATCCTTTGGAGGGGTGTAGATTCTCGTCGGCGTCGGTCACTAGGTGGACTAGGCAATGGACGGGGCGTTGGTACGTCTTGCCAAGACAACGGATGGTTGCTACCCTGGAGACTCCATCATCTCCAGTGTGTAGGGCAGTAATAAGAGCCAGTGGCCAGGAGCGTGATCGAAGAGACTCGTCCTTGACTAGTACCACATCTCCAACATGGAGTGTGAAGCCTTGGCGGAGCCACTTTGCTCTTGCGGCGCAGCTGGACAGATAGGCAGAGTTCCAGTATCTCCACAGGTCGGCTTGTAGGCGTTCCACTAGGTTCCATCGTTTGAGCAAGGACATCTTCCCAGTGGAAGGCAGCTTGGTAGGTGGGGCTCGAAGTGGTCGACCGATCAGAAAGTGCCCTGGTGTGAGCACATTGTCTTCTTTCAGGTCGTCGGCGTGAAGTGGTGCGACTGGGCGCGAATTGAGAGTTGCTTCGACCTCGGTCAGCAGAATTGTGAGTTCTGACCAGGTGAGCGGATGAGGTGTGATGAGTTTCCGGAGGCCTATTTTCATGGCCTTCACGGCAGCTTCCCATAACCCCCCAAAATGAGGGGCTCTGGGTGGAATGTGATGCCAGGTGAGTCCGGTGGTGTTACAGAAGTTCATCAAGTCGGTCTTGTAGCTTTCAGAGTCTGCCATCCTGCGGATGGCACGAATCTCCTCGGCGGCCCCAACAAAGTTGGAGCCGTTGTCCGAGAAGATATGGTTGGGACAGCCACGCCTCGCGATGAACCGGCGTAGGGTGGCCAGGAAGTCTGAAGTAGACAGCGACTCGCATAACTCCAAGTGCACGGCCTTTGTTGCCATGCAGACAAACACGGAGACATAAGACTTCACGTGGACAGGCTTACGAGTGTATCCAGTGCGGAGCGTCACCGGTCCGGCGAAGTCCACCCCTGTGTTGGCGAAGGGTGGGGCAGGAGTCGACCTTACAGCAGGAAGAAGACCCATAACCTGCGTTACAGGCTGGGCCAACACCCGCTGGCAAGTGACACACTGCCTGGACACACCTTTGAGAAAGTTCCTCGCTCCAGAGATGACGAAGGAACTCGACAGGATTGCCATCAGGGTGGAGGTGCCAGGGTGACCATATGCTCGATGGATAGAGGTGAGCAGAAGTCTCGCGACAGACGATTTGGCAGAGAGCGGGACGAGCTCGACAGCAGTGTTCGGAGCATCAGGATTCCTCACTCTACTGAGAGCGATGAGATGACTGGATCGTGAGAGCTTGACTTGAAAGTGTCTAAGGGGATGACCTTTCGGTAGTGGAGAGAGAGTGCGTGCAGCATAAAACGCATCAGGGTAGGACTCGAGTTGGGAGAGTCGATAGAGTGCAGACTTGGCCCTTTCGACTTCGGTGCAGGTGAGTGTACCGGAGAGGTGTTGAGCAGGTGGGTGACGACAGTTGTGAATGAACCTAAAGATATAACATAGGACATGAACGAGTGAAAAGAAGGAAGCACGGACAGATACAATGTTAGCAATGAAAGCCAGTTGGGAGGGGGGAAGAGGGTCGGAAGGTTTAATAGAGACAGAATAGATGGAGATAGGAGGTTTGGAGCGGAAGGGAGGAGGCCAGTGTTCGGGAGACAGAGTTAGCCACTTGGGTCCGCACCACCAAAGTTCAGACGAAAGGAGGTCTTCTGCACGGACTCCTCTGCTGGCGAGGTCTGCAGGATTTTGAGAGGTGGGGACGTGACGCCAATGTTGGGCTGGTAACAACTCCTGGATTGTGGCCACACGGTTAGACACAAACCGGTTGAGTGCTGAGGGTGCCTTAGGTAGCCAGAACAGCACGATCTGACTGTCAGTCCAGGCGTATGCAGACTGGATGGGCAGGTGCAGGAGTTCGATGGTGTGTTTCAGCATTTTGGCTAAGAGTAGTGCTCCGGAGAGTTCTGCCTTAGGGATGGTTATGGGTTTTGTGGGCAGCACTCTTGCCTTAGCAACAACGAGGGGAGTGGAGATGGAATCCGGAGCCTCCATCCGCGCGTAGATCACTACGCCATAGGCGACGGAGGAGGCATCGCAGAAACCGTGTAGAGAGATGGTAGAATCAGATGATGAGCAGGTGAGAATGCGTCGAGGTACAGGATGATCATGAATTACGGGAAGGTCGGAGGTCCAGGCTTGCCACCGTTGGAGTAAGTCCTCTGACACTTCCTCGTCCCAGGAGAGTCCTCTCTTCCATGTGTCTTGAAAGAGGATTCTCGCAGAGATGACCACTGGGGCGAAGATGCCGAGGACATCGAACACTCCAGCGGTGATGGAGGCGATCACCCGTTTGGTAATCTTGGTTGATGGAGGTGGAAGGTCTGGGACGGCAACGTGGAGGACGTCGGCTCGGGTATCCCAGTGGATCCCGAGTGCCTTGGGTGCTGCAGGTGAGATTGGGCAGGTGTCGGTTTCCAGCAGATGTTCTGGGATCAGCTGTCTGAGTGCAGGATCATTAGTTCTCCATTTCCTGAGATCCATGCAGGCGTCGGAGAGGAGATCTCGAAGGTCTTGAAATAGTTTGAAGGCGAGCTCCGTCGTGGGGGCTCCTGACATGACGTCGTCGACGTAGAAGTCAGACAATATCGTCTGGGCTGCAGATGGATGAGACTCTAGGTGGGTCTGGGCATGGCGACGAAGGGCTTGCATTGCCAGAGAAGGTGACGACTTGACGCCGAAGGTCAGCCTCTTCATTCGAGCGTCGCGGATGGTGTTGTCAGCCGCCCTGAACAAGAACCGATGCCAGTCTTGTTCCTCCGCATTCAGCAGTATCTCGCGGAACATCTTAGAGATGTCCGCGGAGACTGCGGAGGAGTGGCACCTGAACCTGATCAGGACGTCTGTGAGTGAAGGATAGAGGTTTGGGCCTGGGAGCAGCTGGTCGTTGAAGGACGATCCGGTTGTGGTTCTCGCTGAGGCATCAAACACGGCTCTCACCTTTGTGGAGGTGGAGCTCTCCCTGACTACCGCGTGCACCGGCAGGTAGTAGGAAGCACGGTCGATGTCAGAGTGAGGTACTTCCTCGGCGTGGTCAAGGGTAAAGTACTCCCGGACGACGTCTTAAAAGGGTTGCAGAGTTTTCTTTGTGGTGAGGGACCTCTCGTTCGCGAATAGCCGAGAGAGTGCTTGGTGGCGGCTGTCTCCGAGTTCCGGTGGAGAGTCCGTCCGAGGCAGCGAGACTGTGTAGCGTCCGTCGACTCGCTGACAGCTTGCGTCAAACTGATCTAACGCAGATTGCTCTTCGGCATTGATGGTGGGGGCTTCTGGGACGCGATCAAGTTCCCAGAGCTTGGAGATGTCGGCATCCAAGTCGGAGGTGGTAGTCACTGTGTTGACTGCTGGTCTGGCGTCGTGGTCCAGCGGGCAGGAGAGACAGAGCCCCAGCTGTGTGGGCAGAGCTCCCATGTTTCCGACCTGGAATGGTTTGCCGGTAGTGAGACCAGTCACTTGAGTGATGCCTAGCACCAAGTCTACTCTCCCGCCCAGGTCGGCGTCGGCGAGTGAATAGTGGCGCAATTCGGGTGTGTTCAGGATCTCTGTCACGTTAGATGGTTTGGCGATTGGCTCCAGTGATGGGATGAGAGTGAACATGATGTCCGGAAGTTTATACCTAGAATCTACAGACATGACAGAACAAGTTACGGTATATTGGCACCTGGCAGTGCCTGAAATCCCAGTGATTGGGATAGGGTCGTGCCTACGGGGCAGACCGAGAGAGGCAGCTAGACTCTCTGTCATCATGGGGATCGCGGCTCCTGCATCCAGCAGGGCGCGAGCCAGTACAGTTCTGCCTCCGCAGTCGAAGGCAACCAGGGCAGAGTACAGGGAAGCCGCTCCTCTGGAGGTGGCTTTAGTCTGGCTGACCATCACGGGAGCAGGCTGGGCAGTGGTCGTGGTTGGCACCTCCCTCTCACGATGTAGCATCGAGTGGTGGCGGCCGTTACATGTCCTGCAAGAGAACTTACTGGGGCACGACTTACAGCCATGTCCCTCACCTAGACAGTTAACCCTTTCGTTCCGGATCCCGCTTTAAAGCGGGTTAAGACCGATTGACTTCTCCGAATTTTTTAAAATACTTACTTTATAGCTAGTGCATTGGAGAAGCATTTAAAATAGCTTTCAGCCAGAGCTGCTTCGACAGTACCTCACAGCAGTTGCGTTTATTTCTTCCTCGGCAAAAAAAAAAAACATCGGTTCTCCGTCGAATTTTAAAAAAAGTTACCGTCTTCACAGCAGCTTCATTTATGGATCCAGTCATCTCCAGAGCTTTGTAGAAGCAGCAAAAAATTGCTTGAGCTCAGTAGCCTTCCATAACACATTGAAACAACCGCTTCTTTGCCGACCAAGACTTTGCGGTTTGACTTACTGTCTTCTCCATTTTTTATAAAATCGCCAGTTCAACTGGGGACCTCCCTATTACGTACAGTCTTAGGTAATGCTTATTACATCATAGGAAAAAAGTGAGCGTGTCGTGTGACCCCGGTAACTATGCAAAAAAAATTTTTTTTCAAAGTCATTTTTTGGAAGATGGCGTCTACAAGTTACAATGCGGTGCAAGTGTTAGACTTGCTTGATGCTGACTCTAGCGACTTAGGATCAAGCGGAGAGAAGGGAGACGACATCTAGGGCTATAGGAGGCCCTGTATCAGGGTTGGTGGACCAGACCCCGTCAACTCTGATACTGAAAATGGGAGTCAAGAAGATGATCGAGGTAAGCTTTTCTTTCTCTTGTCTTTCTGTTGAAAAATAGCAAGCTTCTGTTGTGGAAAGGACTTATTTATAGCTATATTGAGATAGAGTAAGCTGTTTAGCTATAATATTATATATATTTCATTGAGTTTTGAGATTTGAAAGTGGCTTGTGGTTTTTTGAACAAATTCAATTTTTCAAAAAAATTAAAAAAGTTTTTACCACATATACTACTAGGACCAGATGTGAATGCAGTCACCGACCCCGATTACGCAGATGAGGGGACAGGAGCAGAGTCTTCCAGTGATGAAGGAGAGGATACCGGACCTGAGTCTTCCAATGATGAAACACGAATAGGCAGCAGGTTCCAGTGATGAAGAAGAGGAAGTGGCTCCTCCTGCTCCGAGTTCTGGACGTCCTCGCAGTCGGAGAAGGCGGGAATTGAAGAACAAGAGTCGGGTGGATGAGGTAGGGGGAGAGTGGAAGAAAGATGACAACACACCCATTCTTATTCCATAATCTTTTGTGTAAAGGACCACAGACTTTGATATTTGTGGCTGCTCCCCCCCCCCCCTCCCCCTCCCTGAACATCCCAAAAGTTGTAATATGTATTGTTATTGTTTGTTGTTGTCTGTGTTTTGTGGTGTTGTAGTGGAGCTTCACACTCGATGTATATGTGTGTGCGTGGAGTTGAAATGTTATTCTGGCGCTTCCAGATCTAACCGGGGAGGGAACGAACTTGGGGGGGGGGGAGGGGGGTCTTTTCCAATCGGGGCTACTATGCCCATGTAAGTTGAATTTCATGTATGTGTGTGTGTGTACACCAGTCAATTTATATTATACATTTATTTTTATGATCTGTATTCACCTGTATCTTCTTTTTTCTAGTGTGTGTGTGTGAGTGTATGTGTGTGTGTGCATTTGTGGAATGAGAGAGAGCATCCGTGGACAAACAGTATGTGGCGCTTCCGTATACAACCTGGGAGGGAACTCTGGATCTTTTTGGATCGTGACTACTATGCCCATGTAAGTTGAATTTCATGTGTGTGTGTACACCAGTCAATTTATGTATAATAAATTATACATTTATTTTTATGATCGGTATTCACCTGTAGCTTCTTTTTTCTTGTGTGTGTGTGTATGTGTGTGCGTGCATTTGTGGAAAGAGAGAGAGAGCAACCATGAACAAACAGTATGTGGCGTTTCCGGATCCAACCTGAGAGAGAACGAACTCGGTGGTCTTTTTCGGTCTGTGACATCATCCATGCCTGGTAAGTTGAATTTCATTTTTTCAACTTACTGATATTTGGGTGTCCAGCTAGGGCTGGGGGGGGTTATGGTACAAGAATGTCGGTGAAAAGTAATGACGGGGGAGGGGGGGTTATGGTACAAGAATGTCAGTGAAAAGTAATGACGGGGGAGGGGGGGTTATGGTACAAGAATGTCAGTGAAAAGTAATGACGGGGGAGGGGGGGGGCAATTCAGCGAGGCCAGCTGTTATGTTACAAATATCATTGTTGTCTTGTGTTTTTTTTTGGTATTGTATGGAGGTTCCGGATCCTATGGGAGGGATCGTTCAGTCTGTGCCACCATCCATGCCGGGTAAGTTGAATTCCACGTGTGTGCTTGTACTGCTTTTCATTTTCAAATTACACTTTCTCAATACAACGATTGTTTCTCTCATGTACAGTGTTGAGTATACATACCAGGGTTCATACAGTGGGAGGCTAGCGCTGGGTTCCCCCCTAGAATTTTGGGAGTTGAATAGAAATGAACATTTAGGAAGCATTTATTTTTAGTCTGATATTGTATCCCATTATGTTCCTATCATAACTGAGCCTTTAGTGCATAGGACCGAACACTGATCATCAGTGTGAAGTATAGACTCGTATGCAAAGATGTGCATCAAAGTAGTGTAGGTTCCAAAAAATGGGTGTGGCGAAGTACACTCGGAGCCCCACCCCAAACAAAAATCCTGTATGAAACCGCATACAATACATCATAAAGTTGCAATTATATAGGATCATGAATAATTTGTTGTTTGTATTACAAATATCTTTGTTGTTTGTGTTTTTGTGTATATGAAATTGTTTTTTAGTGGAGCTCGACGTCCGATGGCATACGTTCCTTGTGGACACTCATAGATGTCTCCTACATGATCACAATCAGCACCACACACAACAAACAACATATTTTATTGTTGAACTAATATAATATTGGTATTTATTGCAGCTTTGATATTTTTTCTTGAATATTTCCGCATCACGCGAGCGTTCTGTATTCTCCCATATTGTACGCTTGTTATTGAACGGTCCAAGTAGCACGCGCGTAGCGAGTAAAATCAATGAAAATTGTATTGTAACCGGTTGAGAAAAATTTCAAAGTAGCAATAAATCACTTATCACACTCGTCGTACAATATGGGAATGATATTTTACTCTCACGCCATATTTTCACTCGCCTTCGGCTCGTAAAAATATTTTGCATGCTCATAAAATATTTTCCCATATTGTACTCAGACTCGTGCTATAAGTATTATATAATGCATCAAACAATATTATTTCTATTTTATTTTTTTTTTTTTATTGATGGGAAAAGTGGATTTTTTGGGGGGGAAAAATTTTTTTTGAAGTATTAGTAGATGGCTTAAATATTATTCAATTTTCTCAATCAAAAAATGAGGGGAATCCCAAACTCTTGGTCTATTTAGTGATATATGGTTGCTATGGGGTTTTCCCAGCCAGCATCGAGTTAAAAAAATAAAACGGCAATGCTCTATTCTGCGGTAGAAAATTAGATTTTTCCGCGCACGTCAAAACAATTCAGGAACGAGAGGGTTAAGGCACAACTTACATTCCCGCATAACTTTGTTGCGCTTGTCCACGTCGTATCCTGCGAAGGATGAGCATCTGGACAGCGTATGGGTCTCACCGCACACTGGGCAGTGCAGTGCGGTTCTCCGGGGGGGGGGGGGGGGGGCGGCAGTCTCGCATGCGCAGGTCTGGAACGGTCTTGTCTTGGGGACGGTGGTCTGGCAGGCAGAGTAGGCAGGTAAGAAGGGCTAGGCACAGGCTGGATGCCGCGACCTCTGAGCTCCTTCTTCTGGAAGTCAACAAACTTCTGGAGGTTATCCATGTCCGGCGGGGTGTCGGGTGGCCTGTGCCGCAGCCACTCCCGTCGACATTCAGGACTCATGAAGTTCGAGGCCAGCATGGCCAAGAACGCGCCAAGGGAGTCTCCCACAAGGGAGCAGAATTTATTGTAGGGCAGAATGAAGTTATCGTAGAGTGCGTCGATATCTGCAGAGGACAAAGCACAAGAATTAATAGACAACACCTTACGGATTATGAGCGGGGCCAGCACATCTGGCGCGCCGAAGATGGCCTCCAACTTGTCCAGCATGGCATCGAGTGGCATGTCGTCCGTAGGCAAGTTGTGGAGGACCTTGAGGCCTTCAGGGTGCTTTACAGCTTTGATCAGCAGACCTTTCACCTCAAGGGCAGAGTGACCTCTCGCACGTTTCTCAATGGTACGCTTGAACATCGTACGAAAGTTCGCCCACTTTAACGGATCACCGTCGTAGGTGGGCAGCTCAATGGCGAGCGCGTTCCGGTCCGGAACGGCAGCAGGCACGGATGTGGGTGCCGGCGCAGCTGTGGGTGTCGCGGCCTCTTTGCAGGCCGCAGCAGTTATGGTGAACAGCCGCGACAACTTGTCGGTGATGGTGTCACAAATTGTCTTCAGTTCAGGCATTGCATGGTAGAACTCCGCGCAGTGATCAATGACGGAAACTCTGCGGGTGTGGAGTTTGTCAACGGAATTCCTGTAGAAAGGAGACTCTGGCATCGGCGACGCGAGTGCACCCTCGATGTCGGCGAGCAGAGAGGAGGCCTGTCTACGCAGGGGCAGGGCTTGCAAAACATTAGAAACTTCAGACTTCCACTCAACATGAGCGTCCAGAAGGTCAGTGTCCTCCGCTTCTTTTGTAGTAGAGCGGAGCTCAGGGAAAGTCTCATAGAATTCTTCAAGCTGCACTTGAAGGGCGGTGTGCAGGTCTATGGCGGTGGACAACTGCGCCGACAACTCCTGCAGCGAGGAGGCATTAATTCTGTCGGGTCCATCGGCAATGACTTTCGCAATCCGATTGTGGAGCTTCGTGGCCATGCCACGTCTGCTGCCACGTTTGACTTCAAGATCACGAACAGTGGTACTGATTTCCTCAGTGATCATCGTCGACATGACGTATTTGCTGTAAAGAACAAAATAGGGTAAGGCAGAATGATAACTTACTGATCCAGAAATAGACTAAATCCACGAGGTGCGAATTCCTGTGGAGAATTGGGCAGGGCTTCGCCTTGGGAAAGTTCCGAGAAGTTGCGGCAGAAGTAGAGGCGGGGCTGCAGACTTCTTGCACAGTAGGTGTGAAGTGGCGTTCGCGTGAGAGAGGCGGCTCCCAGAGTAGGTGGAGATTCGGCTCACTCGGCAGATAACCAGCGGAGAGAAGATGGCAGAAGTCGCTGGGCTCGAAGAACCAATGATAATGGGGTTGTAGCATTGATGTCCCTTTCCCATCCTGCAGGTAGAGAGAAACTTAGCTAAGCTAGCTAAGTTAGTTAACTTAATTGAAATGACAGTTTAGATAAAGGTTAGTTTAATAGAGTAAGGAAACAGAGTAAGTCAGAGAGAAAGCAGACGAGAGGATGAATGAGCAACATGCGCACATATAAACATAATGATCATGATGAAGTTCAGTGGTTGCCGCAATCCCATGAATCTCATTACCGTATGCGGAAATGAGATATGGAAAAGGGCGGGTGAAGTTCAGTGGATTAGAACTTAACGAGTGCGAGACAGGTACATGCAAGAGAAAGATTAGAAATAACTGAAAGGGGGCAGAATACATTCAGTAAGAAAATGAAACATAATATATAGAGTTCAGTCTAGGTGTGAAGAGGCGGGCCAGCCGGGCGTGGTCTTTAGATCCTCTGTTCGGGTCTTGTGGATCCCGAACATTCATAGTAATAATATCTCTACAAAAATATCTAGGTTTAATTAATCCTAATAATGCACTCAATTAAATAGTATCCTGATTCAATAGTTTAGTTGAGTCCTGAGCTGACCGTTATCCAATAATAATGTTAATAATAACAATTTTCTCATTCTAACTGCTGTCAATATTATGTTAATTAAAACTTAACTCGACGTTTCAACTTCTTGCCGAAGTCTTCTTCAAGAGTCAACTAGGAGACTTCGGCAAGAAGTCAAAATGTCAGTTTAAGTTTTAATAGCATAATATTGGCTGTTAGAACAAGACAATTTGCTATTATTATCATTATTTCCGCCGAGAATGACTGAATCTATTATAATGTTGATGAGCTTTTATTAGTAAATCAACTGGGCACCATCAAATTGTTGAATGAATAGATATATACTGTATATCCATTATAATTGATGTTAAAAGATTAAAGAAAACTATGTAGCTAATGTGGTATTTATTAAAATGATCAGTATAAATAGTAAATTTAAGGGCCCCATTTTGTAACAACGATACTCGACCAATTTTGCTATTAATAGTATGTAACATTAAAAATGACTAAATGAGCAATTGCTTAATGTATTAGCTATCATTAAACTGTGCAAGTTGTGTAATTCACTCCATGTGCTGCTTATAGTAACATTAATTTCATCTATAGTTGTGTTTGTAACCAATTTAGCAACGAACAATATTCATTGCACTGTTGCATGTTCATATTTCAAAATGAATTTCCAGCATTTTCAGTGGAGAGATGTGTTTTCTGGTTACACTGTGGCATAAGCCTCACTGCTATTATCATCTTCATTCACTTCTGACTTCACCACAGCATAAGCAGGATTTGAAGTTGGCTTGACAGCATCATAAGCAGGATTCGTGTCACAGTCGCAGTTGAGATTTCTAGTCTATAATTAATCAATACATAAATTGAATTTCTTGTTAATATGTCTACAAACAATTAGTACATACAGATACCTATATTTGCATTGCATTGCATGACCCTGGCATAAGAAGGTGATTTTGAGTTCAGGACTGACTCTGAACGATCTATTACCGAGCATGGGGTTATACAATCAGTTCAGGTACATTTTATAGATACTTTCATTATTACAAACAAGGTAATTAAAAAAACAAGATAAACAATAATAGTAATTTTTTCTTGTTCTAACAACCAATATTATGTTAATTAAAAGTCGACCCAATGTTTCGACCTCTTGTCAAAGTCCTCTTCATTGGTCGAAATGTCGGGTCATCATTACGATAAAAAATATTTGTATAAGTCAATCATTATTATATTATTATATATATAATAACCCTAGCCATATGAGCATACCCCAAAATCAGGCACACCTCCCTTACCCTGGCTCACAGGCACCCCTGGTTCTTATACCAGTTAGTGAAATAGCAAACACAATCAACTTAGCACCAAATATTTACTAATAATATGATAATTGAAGTGTATTTAGAACATCTAGGTATAAATTTTGGTATATATAGAAACATAATAGCATATGCTATAATTTATATACTTACTTATTATCAAGTTATCAAATCCATCCCTGATTGGATCAAGCAGTTATATTGTTAACAACCCTAACATTTTATATTAGTCAAAGCATGCAACTAGAAATGATATCTATCATATTGTCCAGGAAACATTTTAAACTTAATCTTAACTTATCTTTCTATAGTACATGTATTGCAAATACATCAAGTGATTGAGAGGTTGGTTTCGTATTTTTATGCAAATTTTTATAGTTGGTTCATTATGTTAAAGAAGAAAACAAACTCTTGGATTACACTACTTAAACATAATGCAAAATATGCCGATTCCACACTCTTAATCGCCTTTTACCTTTTTTCCCCGTAATTTCGCCTTTCTTTTTGAAACCTACACTGCCTTGCATTGTCTATTGCACCCGCTTTTTAGAATTAACCAGCATTTTCTACTAAATATGACGAAACTTTATCTACCATGAGGCGACGATATTTTACCATAGCTACCATACAAAGCTCATGAATTATTCATGAATACACACCGTCGGTTGTCATCGTCGTTACTGACACACGACCCTATTATTATATCGATTTATTTTGTTGATGAGCATGTGTCACAATTTAAAATATTAAACTGCGTGCTCAAAAATATTATATATACATATATATTATATATATAATTGTTTCATATTAGTTTGGTATGACACATGTATGGTTGTATAAAAATAAACATGTCACTCCTCCCTCTTATGAGCTATCTCTCTGTATGATTACCTAACATTGGAAACCTGATTAGACCTATAGAGGCTACACCACTTATGAAAAATTATATAGCAAATAATGGGAGGAGGGAGGTGGGATGGGCACCACTCCCCTTGATACAATTGGTGCACTTTGCACTCCTTCAAGTGCATACCATCCATCCTCTTACAATTTCTGCAGTAGCTCAATGATATGAAGGCTATTACCGTTATAAAAATAGTTACCAGAATAGCAATAATTGGCAGGATAATCACGAGTATTAGTAGTACTCTATATGAGTTCATCAAATCAGTAATAGCAGTGTCTGAAAACAAAGAGTACAAAAGATGTCTAATATTTGTAGTCAACACTTGCTGTCATTAAACTAATTTGCTCATGATTTAACTGATTTTATTGACATCATATTGTTTATTTTATCATTATATGTAATCTTTTTTATGTCTAGTAAGCACTCCTACACTCACTATAATCCCATCTTTGTATGTTCAAGTAAGGCAGAAATGTAAATTAGATTGAATTTCCAAAGTTAGTCAAACTCTACATTGGTTTATGAGATAAGGTTATAGTACTCAGTTGGACCATCAGTCAGCCATTCTGCCACACAATGCTGCATCTCAGACAGCAGCTTTCCTGAAGATTGAAAGAAGCATCAAAATGTTGTACAGGATAATTGTTTTGACTTTTGGGTAAGAGTCCACATTGTCATGCGGTCATCATGTAAGCAAATCATTTCATACTGCTCGCAAAAGTTTTGCTGTATAGTTTTGGGGAGGTTTTGCCAGAGATATATTACGTTTACCATAATATATCCCCGTTTTTCTCTTTAACACTACCAATTTGTGATAAGCGCATTCCCTACATGTCTAGTTCTCGAATGCAGACTTTATTTACGTCTACTGCTTTCATTGTGTGCAAGCTACATCAACATATTGATACGACTAATAATGGCTTAAGAAAAATGATAGCAGTGCTGAGGATTCACACCTCTGGTGCTTCATGAGCACTGGAATTAACTTGCTTTAATGATTAATTATGAGATTAAGTCATTAGTCATCCTAGATACTTTAGAGGATAAATCTATAAATCTTAATAAACATAGATCTTAGGATTTATCTACACTGTAAACATGTTACACAGAATAAATATTCCAAAAATGCTTTGATATCTGTAGCGTAAACATTGTTCTTGCTGGAAAACATTGTTCAATAATTGAACACCAATATGCAAACATGCAATATGTATTACTTAAAAATTTGGCAGGGCAAATTATTATTGTGGTAGCAGGCAGGTTCGGCATTCCAGCAAGCAATATTAATTAAATAGCTAAGTAATAAGGCATATCCAAAAAGCAAGGATAAAACCATAATATTTACTAATGACCATTTTTATTTTACCTTTATAAAAATTGATTCGGAGATTGTCTGTACCATTTGGAGTTATATTTAAAATGTGTTGTTGTGGCTGATAGAATATTGAGAGCCGTAACGTCCATCTGATTGTATTTCAAAGCTGAGATCAAATTGTGCTATTCCATATATCCCATGATATGTACGTCTGGAGAGAGTGGAGGGTAATCCATCTAGGATGATATTTATAGCAAATCTGTCCACTGCATATCGACCGACAGGCATTTTTCATAAATGATAAGCATCATATACCACAATGTACATCTGAAAACGTCCCTTTAAAATGGAAAAGCACACCAATGCTATTAACATGACAATTACTATTTTAAAATATAATGCTGTAAAATGATGTATACCAAAATCAATCTAAAATGTAGCTAAACTGTGTTGTCTCCATCTATACCACAGTGTATAAACATATTGATCATAATTGTATAAGGAAAAAATAGGCACATTCAGTATAAATATCCCAGTATCAGATATCCCTTCTTAACTGCATTCTGCATTCCCACTTCAATAATTAGATAATTTGGGCGACATTTGCTTAGTACAGTAGAACTTCAGCAATCCGAACTTAAATTATCCAAACACTTTAGTTAACTTAACACCCATAATCTAATAGTAGCACATGTACACACAAAGAATTGCTTAACTCCTTCAATAGTGCTTTGTAATACATTTCTATGGTGTTCAGATATCTGAACATTTCAGTTATCCAACAACACCTCTCGGTTCTGATGCATGTGGATAACTAAAGTCCTACTGTATTATATTGAAACATTCGTGTGTTTTAGTATTAATATAATACAAAACAAATATTTAAAACAATATTAAAGGTACAGTGTGCGTGTGTTTATGCATGTGTTGTGTGTGTGTGTACAAGTGTGAGGGTGGTTGTGTGTGTGTGGTACGTGTGAGTAATGTGTATGTTATATTGGTTGTGTGTGTGGTGTGCATTCTCATTCTACTTGAAAAAAGTAATCATGTTAAGCCTGATAGTGATGCCAGTTGGTAGCTTATTTTTCTATTCTCAATTAGCAATTACAATGAAAATTTTCATTTTTTTAGTGAGTAAAATACATGATTAGTAACTAAATATAGTTATCATAACAAGTCTACAACAACATATAGTTTTTTTTCTCAGTCCTGTCATAATAATTTTATTACATATATAATAATGTAAATAGCATTATTATTTTAAACATCACTCACTGTCCAAGTAGTGAGCGCCATTATTAATGGATTGGAAACATTAGAAAATTTAAAGGCAAATATACCCTCTGGAAATGATGAGATATTGTCAGACCCGATAATCTGGAAGGATTACTGGCAAAGGAACATGTTTTAGAGACTTGCTAAGATTCTATTGAAAGAGCAAATCTGAAAAAACAGCGACTTGGGCAATTTTCTGTTTCATTAAATGTGTCACAACAAATTGGTCAAGTTCCATATTGAGGAAGACGACATTCTCCACAAAGACTATTAGGGATGCGGTAGGAGTGGAACATTACAGTGAGTGTGAAATTACCTATCTAGAAAGAAGTGTACATATAAGAACAGTGAAGTTGATGTACTCTGTACAATCAAGAGGCATTTGATGATTCTGCAACAATAAAAATCATCTATTTGTTTTACCCTAGATGTTATCTACACTGAATAATTTCTTATCCATATGTGATAGTTAATGTACTAGATTCATAATATTGTACAAGCATCAGTGTAACAAATATTTCACTAACATCTTGTTAAGTCTTTCAATTTATTGTAAAAAAAAGATGGACGCTGTAATTTCGTGTTATGAATGAACTTTGTAAACTTAGCTACAGTATTAGTTTTCTTACTAGACATTTTTTGCTGTCTTCTTTGCACCTGGTACAGTTTGATGCCAGAGATAGCCTGTCATCTGTGCAGCTGCTGCAATTGGAGTCTCCATTGAAGCCTCTAGGGCATTCATCTGCACATGCTTCATTTCTCAAGCAAGTGATGTTGTGTGAACTAATTTCAGAAACACAATTCCAAATCTGTTCACAATCACATTTATGAATTAAAGATTTGCTTACCCAGCTCAGTACCTGCTTTCATGCACTGGCATCCTAGTTCTGCCAGGTGTGTGACACGGGTGTGTGTGCGACCTATGATGTGTGTATATGTTTCATTTATATACTTTCTATTTCATTGTTCGTTCCCTTTCGTCAAATATACACTCACTTATATATTGACTGGTGTTCACTAAAAGAATATAGAATGAAATAGTAGAGAATTCTAAAATTAGGTGCTTAAATCTAACTCCTAGTACTACCAAAATCTAAATAGTATGTTATTGTTATAGCTATCTTTAAACACACAAACCCTAATTGGTATAGCTAGAGGTATAATTTAAATAGTAGCTGCAGGCTTGTATGTAGCACATTAGTGATAGTACTACTCCAGTTTTAAGTTGAACTAACAATATTCCGGAACAAAACTTTCTTTAATGACATAGTTTCACAGTTTTCCAAGTCGACATACTATAAATACACTGTACTGACAAGATTGTAAACTTTCTGTTGATCCACACCTTAACTGGCATATGTATTTGTTTTGCATTGTCTGTAGTCAAAAGGAAAATGATATCAGGAAACAGAAAGCTAACAAACAGTATTCTTAACCAAAGATCTTTCTCGAATATATATTCGACATACTATAAATACACTGTACTGACAAGATTGTAAACTTTCTGTTGATCCACACCTTAACTGGCATCTGTAGTCAAAAGGAAAATGATATCAGGAAACAGAAAGCTAACAAACAGTATTCTTAACCAAAGATCTTTCTCGAATATATATTCGACATACTATAAATACACTGTACTTAGAGATGGATTACCATTGAAACTATAAGATAGCAAATATAATAACACGATGTCATTATATAAAGTGCAGAGTAATTAGGGCCTTATTTGGTCATATCCAAATCATTGGTTATATGGAGGGAATCAACGAAGATGTGGCTGAGTTGTAAGTATTACATCAACTGTGCATGTCTCAGCTATACTATATGTTGTCTGAATCCGGAGTTAACTTCTGTCACTTTAAAAATTTGACACAATGTAAGCAATAAAGTATCATCAAATGTGAACATATCTTATATCATATGGAATTTATCAAAAATGGATTCAGTAAAGGTTCAAATAGAATAACAACAAAAACAAAACAATAATGTGCACTCTGTCTGCCTGCCTGTCTGTCTGTTCATTCATTTGTTTATCTGTCTGTTTGTCTGTCTGTCTGTTTTTCTGCTTGTCTGAGTCTATTTATCTGCCTGTCTGTTTTTCTGCCTGTCTGTTGTCTATCTGTTGTCCATCTGCCTGCATGTATGTCTTCCTTCCTGTGTTGGTAGCTATGCTCATGTGTGTTAATCCAAATATATATATATAAAAAATTGGGAAAAATTACCTACATAAGCAATGACAATGTGATATGTGTATTTTTTGTTGAAGTGTGCAATCATTGGTTAATCAGGACTGAAATATTCTGTTCACCTTTTGCATCCTTTTTATTAGTCAATTAAATTCTCATAACCATAAATGAACCTATTTAAAGTTCTTAGCTAACTTGAATTAGCCAACATATTTGATGGCCACTTGTAATTAATCACCTTAAGTACTAAAGATTAGTCAAACAAATTTTGACCAGGAATTAAAATGCAATTACTACCAGTTTAAGTAGCATTTATAGCATGTGATACATGTAACTAACTCCTGCATAAAGTTTTCTGTGAACTTGAGTTCCTACACTTTTCATTGTACTTACAAGTATCATAGTGGGAATTAAAATAGTGGTGTAAAAGTAGACATTACATTACGAGTTATAAATAACATCTTAAGTTTGTTGTGGATGTATGTATTTTTTACTGCAAATAATTATACAACTTGTGCTCAACAAGTTTTAATTCAGTGTACTATCTGGTGGTTGAACAGTATCATATGCAGACTCTATAGTGGCATAAGGGTTGGCAGTAAAATTCATTGTGTCATAGGAAGGGTTTATGTTGCAGTGCAGATCTTCTGTATGTCCACCTTCTTTGGTATCCTACACCAGAAATTAGTATTCTACTAAATCTCATTAAAATAGGAGCAAGTAGTAATTTACCCTCACATAGTAGGAATCATTTGGACGTTCTATGGAGCTCGATCTATATACATTCACATAATTAATTCAGTTAGGCTTAAAATTTGTGTCAAATTTAATTGTACTGATTATGAAACTGATCATGTATATTTTACAGCTGAGATATAATCCACAACTTGTGAATTAAAGCTAGATAAAAGATAATAATAATGGTGTAAGTGTTAAATCATGTAGCTACAATTGTCCATCAAAATATTGCTCATTTTATTGCTTTATTTTTCAAATTATTAATTGAGCAATTCATGATATTGTATAGTTTCATCAATTGAAGTTAGACTATGACAGTGTGCAATTCTCTTATATAATAACATCAGAGGAGAGACAGCATAAATTACTCCTTTTAATTAATTATTTGTTGCTACAACTTACACTCTTTCTTTTAAACTGTGATCATCATTTTTGACAAAATAATCTAAAAACATATTACACACAATACTATTTATAATGTTTAGTAATAAATTGTTATGCAATCAAGTTATAAATCTTGGAGATCATCAAAATAATTGAAATTTATCTGAACAGATATCCTACTGAGGAATGAAACAATCTTCCAGTTTATTTGAAAACTACAGAAAGGGTAAAAAAATTGCTGTTCAGGAATAACCCGAAGAATTATAGTTACATTTTTAGTCTACCTTCAGAAAGTTATATCACAAAATAATGTTGCCCTGCACTGTAGAATAGAAATAACTGGCAAACTTTTTTAAGTATACCAAAGTATAACATTATAGTAAATTAAGATAGCTAGGATCATATAACAGTGCACTTATGATAGTTATATCAAAAGTAATAAATTCAAAATCATGTAGGATAAATTCCTATGACATTAATAATTACTATTTACATTTTTTGCAGTAGCTACTGACAACCAAGATCACAACTACGGTTGCTAGGATTGAAAGTATTGGTAAAACAATCACAAGTACAAGTAGAATTCTGTGGGAATTCACCACACTGACAACGTCATCATCTCCACCTGAACATAGTAAATGTGTGATTATATACCATATCACCTTAATAATTATGTATGTGACAACTTCTTTGTTTTTACAGCCCGGCCGTATGCTATGTAGGTCTCAGGCTGAACTCGTTTAAATTCAGTTTTTTTAGTTCATTTAATGTTATACTTTGACTCTATCTCTCACTCACTCCCTTCCTCTCTCCCGTCCCCTTTCTCTCACTCACTCACCCTCTTCTACTCATCCACTACTAACTCATTCACCAATTCTTTCATTTGTTCTTGTCTTTAATACATACAGTAACTATACGTAATGTGTATGAATATTATATATGAATATATATAATACTTATAGCACGAGTCTGAGTACAATATGGGAAAATATTTTCTGAGCACGCAAAATATTTTTACGAGCCGAAGGCGAGTGAAAATATGGCGTGAGAGTAAAATATCATTCCCATATTGTACGACGAGTGTGATAAGTGATTTATTGCTTCTTTGAAATTTTTTCAACCGGTTACAATACAATTTTCATTGATTTTACTCGCTACGCGCGTGCTACTTGGACCGTTCAATAACAAGCGTACAATATGGGAGAATACAGAACGCTCGCGTGATGCGGAAATATTCAAGAAAAAATATCAAAGCTGCAATAAATATACATATATACATATATACATAAATATATATATATATATTTATATATATATGATAATACCTGGCAATACAATGGTACATTCTGGACTAAAATATAAATCCGATGTAATTTCGAAGCTCAGATCTAGCTGAACGATCCCATATATTCCATAATATGTTTGCCTGCGTTTAGCTGATGGCATTCCATTAAGGTTAATGTTGATAGCAAATCTGTCTATTGCATATCGATCCCATATATATGAAGTATTTTGGTAGGCATTGTACACTACAATGTACATCTGAAAACGTCCCTAAAGAGACAGGACAAGAAGTAGAGTAAAGTGTAGATTGCATTGTTTGATCTATGTGGTGAAATACCCTTCCCCACATGCTCACTACAGGAACACCTTCAGGAACATATTAGATTATTAACTATAATTAGCCTACCTTGCCATTCACTATTCATGAATCTCACATTTCACCCTATTCACTCCCATTTCTTCTTCCCATGTACTCTAACTCACCACCCTTGTATGCTCTCATTACACACAATTTGGTTTTATATATATTGGCCAAACCCAACTTGTAAAGTTCAGTTCGGATTGTATAAGCATTATTGACATCTTGTGAGATACCTACTCCTCTCTGCTTAGAATTAAAACTCTAGCTTGGGTCGAGGGTTTGAAGGAACTCGGTTTGATCGCTGAGAATCCTGTTGCACATTCCGAACTCTGGTGGCGGTGCTATTTTATTTGTCTCTACGTGTCTCACCACAATCTATACCCTTTATTATGCCTTGATTAAAGTTGTACAATCATCCATAGCTTGTAGCACATGTATCACTACCAGGCACTTCCCCAGTTGTATATTCTTAACTATGTTGGGATAAGTTGTCAAGTTAATTGCACTTTGCAACCAAATTTACTATTACTGGACAAATATTAAGCAAAAAGACATGCAGTAGTTAAAAAAAGTGATACAGATTTGGATAGACTAATGCTAGATTGGGCATTTGGTAAGAATAACTCAGGAGTTCATAGTTGGGCAAACAGACAGACAGTTAGATAGCCTGACAAAAAAAATGTTGTTTTTGCTTCTTCTTTTTTTTTGGGAGGGAGGGGGGGGACTATATGTTTCTGTAATTTAAAAAAATTGCCCATGTTTTACTTTTTTACAACAACAAGATACATAAATTAATGAAGTTAAATAGTGTAACTACTGAAGCCACTATCTAACTAGTAGGCACTATTTTCAAAGATTTAGAACAGTTTAAGACATTTCATTGGAATGAAATGAAAGAGGAAAACAAGAGGGCATGAGATAGTAAACAGAACAATTTGGTCAACTATTTGGAAGAAACCCAAAAATACAAAAACAATCCTTATCTATTACGATACTCACTGTCCACGTATGGAGTTGTAGAGAGACTGGATTAGAAATACGAGATTGAATAAAAGCAATTGGCCCTACTGGGAACATTGTGATGTTATCAGATATAAAATCTGGCTGACGTGCCGACAAAGAAACGTGTCGAAGAGGTTCTTTATAAGCTTCAACGGAAAACACAAATCTGAAGCCACAGGGTCTGTAGCATTTTTGGTTTTTGTTGTTGATAGTGTCACAGCAGATGGGTTGAAGTGTACAATTCAATGGATGACACTCTCCGCATAGACGTTCATTGTTCAAATATTAGTGGAACATCACCGACAGTGTGAAATTACCTATCTGAAAATAAAATTGTCAGACTAAAGAATTAATAGCTACATATTACCACAAACTTTATATTGCATACATTATAGTAACTTTCATATCTCAAGATTCTTTAATGCAACCAAAACACCTCCACATCTCATTAGCAATGTATACCATAAATATTTTGAAGGCTTTGAACAGATCATTCATGCTACAAACAATTAGCATATCTGTTTAGTAAAACTAACATTGAAAGATTTCTTTTTAAATGTTATACTTACAAGTAGCCATTCAGATCACAATTAAATATCCTGTTCACATGCACTAGATTTTAAAATACTTGGATAAACTTTACCAGACAATTCCTACTGCAATTTTTTACACTTGGTACAGTTTGATGCCAGAGATAGCCTGTCATCTGTGCAGCTACTGCAATTGGAGTCCCCATTGAAGCCTCTAGGACATTCATCTGCACATGCTCCATTTCTCAAGCAATCGAGATTAAGTGGGCAAACTTGTGAATTGCAGCACCAGACCTGATACACAAGGAAAATTATAACCAAGAATTTTCATCACATTAATATTCTAAGCAAGTTAATTCGAGAAGAGTAGCTAAATTCAGCTTAGACTGGCTACTAATAGTAAGATGTATTAGGTCTGAACAGTATAAGTGACTGAGTGAACTGTTAGATAAAAACTGCAACAGCTGCAGTTTAAAATTTCTCAATTTTGTAAACAGCCTACTCATGAACTTACCATGGTAAGAGAAAGAATAAATTTTAATAGCATTTTCCAACAGCCCAGAAGATAAGGAACAAAATAGTAGCTTGCAGTTCAACTACTCTAATTAATCCTTCAAGGTATTTCAGTCTTCTATGACTCTAAACATCTCAGATTTGTCAACTATAACTAGACTGAATTTTTCAAACTAGGATATGTCAGTAAAACTGACCACCTGGAGTCACAGAGAGTTTTGACATCAAATACACTTGATATTCATAATTATAGTATCAGTTTTGACACTAAAAAACAACAACAGCAACAACAACAACAATAGCTGTCACCAATATTGTAGCCAGTGTGATTTATATGCCTCTGAATGTAAACAGGTGAAATATCAGCTGTTGTGTGATGGAGTGTGTAAGAGACACTGCCAAAGGTAAGTTACTGCCACCAGAGCTGCCAGGGCTTCAAGTTTTGTGGTGATCAATCCTGCAGGTGTTTAATCACTTAGACCAAGCAAGGAATTACTATGCCTTCCTCAACCAAGGGTTTAATCTGGAAGTGTTCTCAACAGTCAGAAGATTGAACGTTTTATTACTCCTGCAGCACTCAATACAGACAACTTAGAAAGCTAAAAATGAACAGGCTATACATAATAAGCATGTGAAATAGAAATTTGAATACACAGAGGAGGTTGGGTATTACATAACCACAGAGAAGATGGAAAGAGTGAATAGAGTCAATGAAGCAGAAGTAAGTTAATACAGGGTAATGATGGAGTTACAAATTAAGTAAATAAAACAGATAAATTCAGGAAATATTTGGTAACTAATTGAATATAGTACTATAGTTTGCAGTATGTGTTGAGGTATTCACCACATGAGCTAATTAAAAATATGACATATAAAATACTTAAGATCTGTCAAGAGAACACAGCCATTCTTGAGACTTCATCAGGTAAAATCATTGACAAGTTTAATGGAACCTTCTTTCATGGTTGAAAAGTCAGGAAAAAAATTCTAGTGTCCCCACAACAAGGTTGTTACTGTTTTCTATACCATCGGTGTAGGAAGGGGGGGGGGGGGGGGGGTGCTCCAGGGACTAGAGCCCCCCCCACCCCTCAACATAATATTGAGGCACAATCTAATGAGGTGATTTCTCACATGAACATTTTTAAACCACAAAAAAAATTGCCCCTCTCCCCCCCTCTCATACTGAAACATCTTCCTACGTCACTGTATGCCGTTACACTGTCACTAGAATTGCATGGACTCTAGCTAGAGAGTTTAAAGTCTGAGGTTTAGGCACTTATATTATGATTAAAGACAATTATACCGATTCATTGGACAGTAAGCCAAATATTTATAGAGAACTCAGAGACCAGAAAGACAACTTCAAGTGAAATGTTGATTGAGATATGGCAATGCAATGTTAACAATATTGGGGAGGAAGAAATGTAATAGGTTCATATCCTTCAAATGTGACTCAGCATTAGTTGTTGTATAATAATAGCTAGGTAGTACTTCTAGCATGGGTGTTAAATAATGATACTCATAGTATTGTACAGTTGTTCTCCATTATCTTTTGGTTTTCAGCTTACATTTGTACACAACACATTCAGTGCAATTATAATTATTTCAAATATAAATTTTGACTGTAGTAGATTCACTGCCACCATGGGAATGGGTAATGGTTGACATTGTTGCCTAATTTGCAGTCGAATTATGGCTCCAAACTACTAATGATTTAGAGACTATACACATTGCATTAGATCCACAGAAATGAATATCACACATAAAGTTAAACAACATAGAAAACACGAAATGATGCAATTGCATACAAATAATTTCTAGAAATTGCTCTGGCCTTTGGCCTCGTGTTCATTTAATAGTCACACAAAAATATACAGAGCACAAAGAAGCTGAAACTAAAGCAAATATACATGATAGTGATGTAAGAGATCATAGCAATATAAGAATTGATATCCATTGTCAGCTGCGAGGCTGGGCCATGCACGGACAATTGAATTTGTGTACAAATAAACTGCTGGCACGTTAGCTGATTTATTTATTTAGTGCTTGTCTTCTTACCTTTTGTAGGCCTGTGAACTATAAGTGTTATGTATAGGCTAATTGTGATACTCACACTTGCCCAATGGAAGTTGCCTGGCATTAGTGAGCCATATACAATCTTATGAAACTGCTCTACATATATAATGCTGAAAGGGACAGTTTATGTAATACTTAGTTAGATAAGATGACATATGCGTGCTACTTTCACAATAACATAGCTAGTGTTTATTGCTAAATTCCAATTTTCAATTTCCTCGTCAGTAATAAAGGTTATATCAATGAATGCCACAAAATTTAAAACCTTTCAGTTCATTAAATAATCATTCACATGACGAGGTTATTGTGGAGACTGCTCTGACACTAAGCATTCTATTCACAGCTATTTTAAGTCCGCATGATGACTGAAACAGTGTGCACTCTGATACAATGTAGCGTCAATGGCTGGCCATCTACATTTTCAGTTTCTATCAAGTAAGAGTATATTTAAGCAGTGAGTTTTTTATGCCAAATGACAATACTGCCTAAGGCACAATAGACTCCGAAAATTGCTGTTATAATTTTGATAAGATTAGTTGTTTTCAAGTTTGCAATGTATAGGAGCAAATACATGAATACTGCATGTACTATAAGCATACTACTCTTTTTGCTGCCTTCACTATACTCCCGGGAAATATTTTGCTCAGGAATTTTTGATAAAAATCCCATTGCTGTTGCAAGTGATTCAATGTACAACCATTGCCATGGCAATGAGCTATGCCCTATCCCATACTCTACCTTCTGTTTTCCAGAGATCAACAATGAAGACAATGTTGACTCCATTGTGGCTTGGTACTCTGATGCTTCTAAGGTCATTACGTCGGGCAGAGGAGAGCACAATGCATCCCTGTTCTATGGAAATTGGTCATACTCTGGAGCGTATGGAAATTCAAACATAACCTATGGGCCTGGTGCATACACTTTGACCTTATTGTATGCAAAATCGATAACAGAATTCATCAAGCATGCTAAGTGGAAGAGGATAGCCCTAATTACTCACTCGTCGGACTTTTTCAGACTGACGTCAGAACACTTAGTCCACTGTTTGGATTCCAATTCCAGTCCACGTGTACTTCAATTCCCTGAGCAGTCGGTGGATCGAATTTTGAGAACTATACAGTATCTGAAGTATAGAATCATTATAGTGATATTGCCACAGCATTATTTGAACCAAATATTGTGCAAAAGGTTGTTGTTGAAATTGGAATGGCCAGCTTACGCATGGCTAGGCATAGACCTAAATGAGGGAACTCCTGTGCAGCAAGCATGCATGAAAATGGCCATCGTGTTTAGTCACGTATAAACCAATGCCATTGCAAGCAATATCGAATGCAGTAAACTTGAGACTTTGTCAAAAAATTCCTCAGCATCACCTCAATCCTGCCGTTTGTATTTCATCGAATATGATACGATAGTGATTCATCTGTGGATGAGTAGTCCAGTGTGTATTTCTAACTACAGTGCCTCCCTAGGCATCAGCTATTTTTTTCTTGACAAAATCCCTGATGACAGCGTAACTGTCGAGTCATCCCTGGTGTGGTTTGTTACATTCAGCTTGCTCCACTGCCTTATCTTCATCACTCTGAGTGTCACACTAGTGGCTTATTTGTTTTACAGAAAGAAGCCTGCAATAAAGACCACCAGTGTTACTTTGAATATCATGACATTTATTAGCTACTATCTGTTGCTGGTTTATCTAGTCACCAACAATGTGGATATTTACCCTGGATGTGCCAGGGTAAGTCTACCAGTGAGAAACTTCGTGTGCCAGATAAGGCTGTACTTCTATGGCGTGAGTATACCCTCCGTTGTTATTTTGTCCGTAATACTCGTGCGTTTAATTCGAGTGCACCGTCTTTTTCATTCCCACAAGGTATTGAAGAAATGGGAGTGTCATAACCTTACCTTAGCAGCTTACGTGGCACTTTTAACTCTTCCTATGGTTTTACTTTGTGTATTGCAAACATTTTTAAATGATTTTGAAAGCATTGAGGTGATTACTCCACTCAACAAATATTTCATAGTGTGCCGTGAAACAATGGATTTCGAGTGGAGCATCGGCCATTTTACGTACATAGGTGTTCTCTCCAGTTTACTTGTCGTAATATCCATTAAAACTCGAACTATTAGACTGAAAAACTTCAAAGAAACTAAACAAGTGATCACTCTGATGGTTTGCATGGCGTTCACTCTTGCCATATCAGGGGTCCCTCATTTTATTTTATTGATTCTCGAAATAAACCGCTATTTTGACATTGGATTAATACAAATTGCTCATACGGCATTTATTTTTGAATGTGTAGTAATTCTGTTCGTTGTCAACCTCACCGTCCAAGTAGTTAACTGAAGTTTCAATGGATTAGAAAAATCACTGGTGTGTATACCATTTGGAAACCAAGAGATGTTATCAGATTGAAATACAGGAGGCTGTACTGGCAAATAAACATATTTTGGAGGCTCGACATAAGATTTTATTGAATATACATATCTGAACAAACACCCACCTGAACATTTGTCAGTCTGATTGAATGTGTCACAACAGACTGGTCCAGTTCCATATTCAGGAAGACCACAAAGACTTTTAGGGTTGACATATGAGTGGAACATTACAGAGAATGTGAAATTACCCATCTAGAAAGAAGTGTACATACAAGAGCGGTGAAGTTAATGCACAGTGTACAATCAGAAAAAATAATGCACATAACAGATAATGAGCATAATGTACCTCAGTATAATTATGTAGAACTTGATGATTGTGTAATAACTAAATTATGACTATTTTATATCATTTTCTGCATTGATATGTGGTAATAATATGCAAAAGTCAAAGTAGACTCATAAAGCAATTGCACAGCAGCCAGAATAACAAATATTTTAATAAGTGCTCATAAGATCTGACAACTAATGTTCTTTTAAAAAATGCATGCGTGCAGAACTACTAAACATAATTTCCACAATTGAATATACTGGGTGGACATAATGGCTTTCTTACCAAACAATCTTTATTGATGTCTTCTTTGCACCTGATACAGTTTGATGCCAGAGATAGCCTGTCATCTGTGCAGCTGCTGCAATTGGAGTCTCCATTGAAGCCTCTAGGGCATTCATCTGGACATTCTCCATTTCTCAAGCAAGTGATGTTTTGTGAAGTAATCTCAGAAACACAATTGCAGACCTATAACAATAAATTTTTATTAATAAGACAAATTATACATGTGTCATAGTAATCTGGTCTCATCCATATGTATGATGTCATAGAGTTATTTATGGATAAAATTTAATTATATACTTTTTACTCAAGACTGCTTAAATTGGACAAGACATCACTTTATCATTTCTTACATTGCTGTGTGACTGATTTTTTTTTTTACGATGCACACTAGTCTACATCTGTGAGCATATTATTATACTGAAGAACAGATTGCACACTCAGTTATTTGTGTGTCTATATGCTTGAAGTATTTAGGTTATGTAATCCACATAGACATCATACTAGGTAAATGATAGTAAGCAACATTGTCTTCCTTATCTCAGAAACACTGTCACTCAGTATCTAAGCTAGCTATTATAGAAAATAGATTTTTTCTATTTATGTCCATTATAGAAGGAGCGTAGGCAGGGGGGAGTGGTTCAGGGGGCTCAGGTGAGTGTTATGGCTATAGACAATAGTTGATCCACCTAATAATGTTTTTTCCAATTAAATGTTCTAGCGATAGGTCTATTAAAATAGCCGTAGCAATAAGGGAGGCAACATCAGTTCACACTCTCCTGTCCCTGTCTTAGAAGGTTGAATTCTTTCTTGGTTACTCTGACATTAAGGCTGTAGATCGTTGTCATAGTTAAAAGAAAACAATTATGAAAATATTGAGCCTTAATCTCTAAGACAGTCATGAGAATAATAGTGTATAAACCAACCAGGTTCAGTACCACACGAGTGTTAATTACCAAAGTTTTTACATTGAACTTACTATATATAGTAACACGAGTTTTATAAGAGACATATAGCTGTTTTCTTCTTTCAAGGCGCTGCAGAGCTGAACAAATGATACCTTCTCAGACAAACACCCGAAGAACTGATGTGACTACAGTGGAATATGCCCCTACATAACTTTCAACCATGAGCCAGATTATTTATGTAACATAAACAACACCACTGTATCGAATGTAGTATTATTTTTTATTGGTCATTTCCAGTTGCATTCCATTTCAATCGACACCTAAATTACAAAAAAATGGCACTTCAGAGTTCCAGGAAAAGCTCAAAGTAGCTTTTACAACTTAAACATTAAAAATGCATTTTAATTAATATACATGTATGTCCCCACAAAATTTTTTAGTGGTTTGTCTTTGAAGCTTTCCCCTCCTACTACTGTATATCTTTGCCCCATTAGATCGTGCCATAATTTTAAATCTGTCAGTATCAGTTTATGTTTCATCGTGTTAGCCATTGATGATGAGGGTGAGTTGCATATGATTTAGTCAGTTGCAGTTGGGACATGATCCTGCCATTTATGTGGGGGCTCAGGATTGAGAGGGTTATACGCCTAGCTCCTAAGTCCAAAGGTACGTGTATGTAGTGTAGAGCTTCCACCAAGTTCTCTCCAGATAGTTGCCCACTCAAGCTTATTCCAGGTTAGTCTTTAAAGTGGAAATGCACTATAAAATGAACAAATTTGAGTGTAAACACCCTGATACAAAAGTGAACACAGTTTATATGACCATGGGCACACCCATTACAAAAACAAAATGCAAATATTGCCAGACAGCAGAATGCCAAGTTCTGGCAAATAATGTCATCCTCACTCAATTAATTTATTATGTATCTGTTCTTGTCAGGCTGGCTCCACAATCTACAGTTACAATACTGGTAACCTATTTATATTCAAAGATATCTGGCAGTTATCTTGCCTGAGATTTGTTGTTGCTGTTCCAGAACCCTTTCAGGCCTCTCGATATACAGGCCACAGTCTTTGGACAGAAGCAGCCATGACTGCTGCTGCTCAAGGAATGGAGGACTCGACTATCAAAAAATTGCAGGTCGCTGAGAACTTGGAATACTTTGAATAATGTTAAATTCCAAGACAACAGTTGGCATCATACGTCGCAATCCAATGTGTAATGTTCTGTACCATAGCAGTCATGTTGTCTATTTGATTATATGTGTATCTGTCTACTGTATGCCTACAGAAGTGGTTGCTTGGTAGTGGCTGTTTGGTATAGTGCTTCATGGTCAAGTTTTGGGCGGCCATGCTTAGAATGGTTAACACAAGAATATCATACTTTTTTTTTAATACGAAATTGAGTTATGGTTACCATAGTGTAAAATATAGACAAAAATGCAATTTGAAAATAATTTTGGTACAACATTCATGCTTAGAGTTGTCAACTATATTTTAAAAAATAAAAAAAATTTATTTGTATCTAATTGAGTTGAGTCACTAAAATGAAACTGTGGGCAGGGCCTGATCTTGAAATGATCCATTGGATTATATTTAATGTGTGTAAGTACAATATATTATTATCACAACACACAGATGGCATGTTTTCTTTATCTCCTGAGTGAGGAGATAAAGAAATGGAGAGTGAAGGTGGGAATGAGGAATGACGAGGTGGAGGAAAGTGGGAGTGGCATAACAGGTGCATTGACTATTGTTAAGTGGGTGAGAAGTACAGATCATGTCTGAAGATTCCATAAACCAATCAATGGCCATTAAGATCTGTGTACTCCAAATGAATAAATAAAAAGATCAGTGAAATAAATAGATAAATAAATAAATAAATAAATAAATAAATAAATAAATAAATAATTAAATAATTAAATAAATAAATAAATAAATAAAAATAAATAATTATCAATAAATAAATAACTTTAGAGTTCAGAGATGCACCCAAATTCGTATTAACTGTATTGTGGAATGGTGTGGCAAGCATAATCTATAAAATTTACAAATAATGACAAAATTTCCCGACCCTTCTTCAGTTGACAAACACACAAAGTAAACAAAAAAAATGGAAACCTATGGAGTTCATAGTAATGTTGTTTGATGCTGAAACCTACAGAAATGTTTCCAAAGTTTTGCATTTTTTGCATTTGTGTTTATTAACAGAAGTAGGATCCACGGAAGCCGAAGAACCTTGTTAAAATTTTAACAATTGAAAGTTTAAATACTATGAAGCATAGTTGTCATTACTCATAGTCTAGCTGAGTCCTTAGCTGACGGTTATCCACTAATAATTATAACTAGTGGTGTGCTTGAGCACAAATGGCGAGCGAGCCTAAAGACTATACTATTTTTATTGAATTCTAACACTGAAGCTACTGAAAATAAGGTCCAGTTTTTAAATTTAGCATACAGGGTAAAGGTATTTCAGTGCCATAGTAACAACTCTCTGCAACTGCTTGAATTGAAGGAAAAAACAACAACAACAAAACAATACCCGTTATTTAAAAGTTTTCTTTGTGATATTCTTTAGCTAAGTAGTGGTTGTAACACACAATGCTTTGACACAGCTGGACATGCACCTACACAGACTTCCTTGGCAGTAGTCTAGTGGACAATGTATTTTCAGGTAAATACTGTGCGCACGGCTTATAACTATGACAAAGAGCGCATTGACTTACCACCGCCACTAACTCGAAATAGAAAAACTGCACTCGCAAAAGAATTCAAACGGTAAACAATTAAATTTCTAGGGTGATACGGGTACTGATCGATAAACCAGAGGATTCTGTTTAGTGCAATTTGGGACGGGGTCGACAACCGAACTAACACAAAAACGCGATGGTCAAAGTACAAAAATGCCTTACGTACGTCCATACATATATACAAATAAATAAACTAGTGATGTGCTTGAGCACAAATGGGTTAGCGAGCTAAGACATACCATTTTTTATATGAATGATTTTGACTTCTAACACTGAAGCTACGAATAAGGTCCAGTTTTAAAATTTCGCATACACGGTAAAGGGATTTCAGTGCCATAGTAACAACTCTCTGCAACTGCTTGAATTGAAGGGAAAAAACAACAACAAAACAATACACGTTATTTAAAAGTTTTTTTTGTGATATTCTTTAGCTAAGTAGTGGTTGTAACACACAATGCTTTGACACAACTTGACATGCACCTACACAGACTTACCTTCGCAGTAGTCTAGTAGACAATGTATTTTCAAGTAAATACTGTTGCGCACGGCTTATAACCATGACAAAGAGCGCATTGACTTACCACCGCCACTAACTCTAATAGAAAAACTGCACCCGCAAAAGAATTCAAACGGTAAACAATTCAATTTCTAGGGTGATACGGGTACTGATCGATAAACCAGAGGATTCTGTTTAGTGCAATTTGGAACGGGGTCGACCACATAACTAACACAAAAACGCGATGACATACGTACGTCCATATATATAAATAAATAAACTAGTGGTGCGCTCGAATAGCACAAATGCATGGCGAGCGAGCAGACTCTTTTTACAGAAAAATTGGACAGAAATTACATCTAACTGTAGTGCACAGTGTAACCCTTTCCATTCTCAGTTAGCATCAGAGAATCTAAAGTCTCTGATCCCAGACTAAACCAACAGAATTACCTGAATAAACTTCGAAAGCAGTGGCAAAGAAGCGCAGCTTGACAAAGACTTCACAATTGTTTCAAGAAGAGAGTAGCTGTAATGTAAACGTTTTGGTTGAAACAAAGTTGCGTCTGCAGCAGGATTCTCCGCGCTCGTTAATTGAAAAAATAATACTGAGATTGTGAACGCTTTACCTAACTTACGTACTTAGAAGCCCGGCGAAAACAGATGTTCATCACGTACCCCAAAAACGATAATAAATAAATTATACGAAATCTCGAATTGAGTTACCCCTGAGAGTGTCCTCGCTCGCTTCGCTCGCATCGCCAATAAATAACAAACTCCCCGATTTTACCGATTGTGTTACCCCTGTAAGTGTCTCGCTTCGCTACTCTCGCTTCGCCAATAAACATCCCCGATTTTTTCATTTTTACCCCTGTAAGTGTCTCGCTCGCTACGCTCGCTCGCCAATAATAACAATTTTCTCATTCTAACAGTCAATATTATGTTAATTACAACTTAACCCAAAGTTTCAACTTCTTGCCGAAGTCCTCTTCAGGGTCAACTAGGAGACTTTGGCAAGAAGTCCAAATGTCAATTTAAGTTTTAATTAACATAATATTGGCTGGTAGAACAAGAAAATTTATTATTATTACAGCCGAGAATGACTGAATCAATAATAATGTTGATGAGCTTTTATTAGTAAATCAAGGGCGCCACCAAATTGTTGAATGAATAGGATAGACATATCTATTATAATTGATATTAAAAAATAAAAATAAATTATGTAGCCAATATGCTATTTATTGAAATAGTTAGTATATTAAAAAGCCCATTCTGTAACAATAATACTAGATCAATAGTGCTATTAATAAGTAACATTTAATATGTCTAGATGAGCAATATAGCTTAATGCATATATTGTCATTAAATTGTGCAAGTTGTGTAATTCACTCCACGTGCTGTTTGTATAACACTAATTTCATCTAGTTGAGTTTGTAACAAGTCTAGTAATGCTAACAATATTCATTGCCTAGTTGCATGTGCATATTAAAAAATGAATTTCCAGTATTTTCAGTGGAGAGATGTGTTTTCTGGTTACACTGTGGCATAAGCCTCACTGTTATTATCATCTTCATTCACTTCTGACTTCACCACAGCATAAGCAGGATTTGAAGTTGGCTTGACAGTATCATAAGCAGGATTTGTGTTACAGTCGTAGTTGAGATTTTTAGTCTATAAAATCAATACATAAATTGAATTTACTTCTTGTTAATATGCCTACAAACAATTAGTACATACAGTGACCTATATTTGCATTGCATTGCATGACCCTGGCTTAAAGAAGGTGATTTTGAGTTCAGGACTGACTCTGAATGATCTGTTATGGAGCATGGGAGTTGTAAGTGTTCTTGCCTAGTATTAATAAACTCTTAAATCAATTCAGGTGCATTTTATACATACTTTCATTATTATAAACAAGGTAAATAAAAAACAAAATAAACAATAATAGCAAATTATTCTCGTTCTAACAACCAATATCATCACAACATGACGTTTCAACCTCTTGCCAAAATCCTCTTTGTGGGTCGAAATGTCAGGTTGAGTTTTAATTAATATAATATTGGCTGTTAGAATGATAAAATTTGATATTATTATAATTTTATAATTATTTCAGCAGAGAATGACTGAATCATCATTACGATAAACAATATTTGTACAAGTCAATCACTATTACATAAATACCCCGAGCCATACAGAGCACACCCCAAAATCAGGCGCCCTCCCTCCCCCTGGCTGACAAGACCACTGATTCTTATGCCAGCTATAAAAATAGCAAATTCAATCAACGTAGCACCAAAAAATTCTCTAATTAATGATAATTGAAGAGTATTTAGAACATCTAGGTATAAGTTTTGGCATTTAGCTATGCAAACATGATAGCATACCATAATTTATTTATTTATTTATTTATTATCAAGTTATCAAATCCATCCCTGACTGGATCAAGCAGTTATACTATATTGTTAACAACCCTAACAATTTATATTAGTCAAAGCATGCAACAACAAAAATATTTGGAAATGATATCTATCATATTGTCCAGGAAACATTTTAACTTACTCTTAACTTATCTTTCTTGATGTTGTTGTCTATGATACATGTATTGCAATTATATTAAGTGACTGAGAGGTTGGTTTCATATTTTTAAGAAAATGCATTTTAATGATTCATTATGTTAAAGAAGAAAAACTTCAGGATTACAATACTTAAACATAATGCAAAATATCAACAACAAATGCTGGTGTTTTGCGGTTATCTTCTAGCCAGCCAGCCAGCACCTGCTTGCCTGGCTTCTATTTCTGTGTGACTATTTACTTACTCACCCGCCCATCTGCCCACTCATCTGCCCACTCATCTGCCCACCCATCTGCCCACCCACTCACAATATATAAACACTTAAATACATGTTGTACAGTATTTGGTATCAAGAAAAGTAACTTATGTGAGCTAACCTTAAAATATTCAAATACAAATGTTTTGGTCCTTGATTAAATAAATATATGACCAGGTATAAATAAGTGCATGTATATAGTAGTTTGATTATTGACAGCATACATATTCTTACCATAGTAACATACAATGTCACTTTGCCATTGCATTTCACATGACTCTTTCAGCAAATTAGGAATGCAGTAGATTAAGATTCTGATGTTACTATCCTCTAACACTCACTTTAAAAACACCAGTTCCCTCTCTTGCTCCCTTTCTTTCTGAGACATCTCAGCTTTTCTAGGATCCCCTTCCCTGGTTCTTAGTCTCATTGTTATTTTGCCGTCCTTCACTAATTTTACCTTCTGTTGTTAGCTACAATAGTTGTTGTTCCTAATCCCCTTTACTGAATGTGATGGTTATTTACACATTCAGTTAATGATGATTCTTTACCAACTCGTCTCAGCTCATGAATTCATCATGAATACCCATATCGTTATTGTTATGGTCATTATTGACAGGTAAGCATATTATTATATAATGATGAGCATGTGTCACAATTAAGAATATTGGAAACTTGATTAGACTTAGAGACTACACAACTGTGCCCTAATATGTATGAATAATAATTATAGCAAAAAAAAATGGGAGGAGGGAGGTGGAATGGGCACTGCTCCCCTTGATACAAATAGTGCTCTTTGCCCTCCTAGTACATACTATATGATCTATCCCACCCATCCATCCATACTTAAATTCATGTATGTATACATATATACATACAAACAAACAAACAAGCATACATACATACATACATACATACACACACATACATACATACATACATACATACACAATAACACATATAAACACATACACACATACACACATACACATAGGATCATACATACATAGTGAATCCCATATATAGTGGCAAATCAATGTATAATTTTTAACTAAGTAACTGCACTAAATAGTATGTACATAATATGCACCAATTTAAATTAAATCTGAATCATTATAGGCTGGCCACTTGCTGTTGGCAAAAGAATTCTAATTATAATTATTGGGTATTTCTAGTACTTGTGACAAAAGCAACAGTTAACTCTCTTAATTTTAGATAACAGGATTACAACTTACAATTTCTGCAGTAGCTCAATAATACGAAGACTATTACCATTATAAAAATAGTTGCCAAAATAGAAATAATTGGCAGGATAATCACGAGTATTAGTAGTATTCTATACGAGTTCATCAAATCAGTAATAGCAGTGTCTGAAAACAAAGAGTACAAAAGAAGTCTAGTCAACACTTACTGTCTTTAAACATAGTTACTCATGATTTAACAGATTTTATTGACATCATATTGTCTATTTTATCAGGATATGCATTTTTTTATGTCTAGTAAGCACTCCTACACTCACTATAATCCCATCTTTGTTGTAGTTAGTCGAACTCTACATTGGTTTATGAGATAGGGTTACAGTACTCAGTTTGTCTGTCAGTCAGCCATTCTGCCACACAATAATGCATCTCAGACAGCGGCTGTAGAAAATGCTAGTATTTTTTTGGTCATGCTATCATAAGCTTTTGTAGGTAAAACTCTCCATTGTCATGCCGTTTTAAATTGAACACCAATAATATATATGTACGGACTAGTGGCACCCGCACCGTGTCCCTGGTTCATATCCGGCTCGAAGGACCAAATGTACGGGCTAGTGGCACCCGCACAGTGTCCCACCTCAAATGAAGGACCAGGATGTCTGATGCCTCTGAGGCTTAGTTAAATTACTACGCAGCCGCTGGCGTGAGCTTGCAGCCTTGTAGCAAAGCTAAAAGCGCCTACTCCCTAACTAAAGTAGCCAGAGTTCGGTTAATCAGACAACAACTAATAAATGACCACAACAGAACTAAATACACATGAATCAAAGGCGGAAGCCAGCAGTGGTTAAGGTGACTATGAATATAATGAAGGGTTGGTAAGGGATGCATACATAAAGGATGACAAATGAGCTAATTCAGACAAGCTGATGATAAGTGGTTAGTGTACAAGTCCTGCTTGATTTGTCTGTGACTGAGTCCCAGACAATATATAAACATGCCATAGGTGTTTGATAAAAATTTGGCAGAGAAAATATTATTTTTGTGGTAAGCAGGCAGGTTCGGCATTCGAACAAGCAATATTATTTAAATAGCTTAATAAGGCATATCCTCAAAGCAAGAAAAAAAACCATAATATTTACTATAGACTATTTTATTTTACCTTTATAATAATTGATTTGGAGATTGTCAGTACCATTTGAAGTTATATTTATAATGCTTTGTTGTGGTGTGGTAGAATATTGAGGCCTGTAATGTCCATCTGATTGTATTGCAAAGCTGAGATCGAATTGTGCTACTCCATATACCCCATGATATGTATGTCTGGAGAGAGTGGAGGGTAATCCATCTAGGGTGATATTTATAGCAAATCTGTCCACTGCAAATCGACCTAAGGGACTCCCCTCTGATAGACGATAAGCATCGTATACCACAATGTGCATCTGAAAACGTCCCTTTAAAATGGAAAACACACAAATGCTATTAACATGATGATTTCTATTTTTAAAATAATGCTGTTTAATGATGCATGCCAACATCAATCTAGAATATAGCTATAAGCGTTGTTTCCATCTGTACCAAAGTACATAAACATATTGATAATTATTGTATAGGCACATTGAGTATAAAATATCCAAGCATCAGATATCTCCTCTTAACTACATTCTGCATTCCCACTTCAATAATTAGATAATTTGAGTGATATTTGCTTAGTACAGCAGAACTTCAATCATCCAAACATAAATTATCCAAACGTAAATTATCCAAACACTTCAGTTAACTGAAAACCAAAAATCTAATAGTGGCACATGCATCCACGAATAATTGTTTGACCACACCCCTTTGCTAGTGCTTTGTAATACATTTCTATGGTGTTCAGTTATGTTAACATTTCAGTTATCCAAACAACACCTCTTGGTCCCAAAGTGTTCGGATAACTAAAATCCTATTGTATTGTTTTAGTACAACACAATTATTCAAAGCAATATAGAGGGTAGAAGGTACAGTGTGTATGAATGTGTGCATGGTATTGGTTGTGTTTGGTATGCACTCTCATTGTATTTGGAAAAAAGAATTCATTTTAGGCCTCGTAGTAATGTCAGCTAGTAGCTCAGTTTTCTAAAAACTCAATTATGAAATTTTATATTTTTAATGAGTAAAATACATGACTAACAACAAAATATATTTATCTAAATTAGTCCACAACAGTATACAGTATTTTTCTCAATCCTGTCATAATTTTGTTACATATAATGAAACATTAGCTTCTAAAAATCACTCACCGTCCAAGTAGTGAGCGCCATTATCAATGGATTGGAAAAATTATAAACATTAAAGGCAAATATTATACTATCTGGAAATGAGATATTGTCAGACAGATAATCTGGTGGGCGTGCTGGCAAAGAAACATATTTTAGAGGCTCGCCATAAGATTCTATTGAAAATAAAAATCTGAATGAACAGATACTTGGGCAATTCTCTGTCTGATTGAATGTGTCACAACAGACTGGTCCAGTTCCATACTCAGGAAGACGACATTCTCCACAAAGACTATAAGGGTTGACGTAGGAGTGGAAGATTACAGAAAGTGTGAAATTACCCATCTAGAAACAAGTGTACATACAAGAAGAGTGAAGTTAAAGCACATCTGTGCAATCAGGAGGCATTTGATGATTCTGCAATAATAAAACTATGTATTATTTTAGCCTAGCATGGTGCTTTCTCTCTTATCCAATGGTATGTGCCAGTTAATGTACTATTTATTCATAATGTTGTACAAGCATCATTGTAACAAATGTTTCACCTACATCTGGTTAAGAATTGAGTACTATTGTCTTCCAATTTATTGTAAAAAAAGATGGACGTTGTAATTTCATGTTGTGAATGTACTTTGTAAACTTAGCTACAGTATTAGTTTTCTTACTAGACAATTTTTGTTGTCTTCTTTGCACCTGGTACAGTTTGATGCCACAGATAGCCTGTCATCTGTGCAGCTGCAATTGGTGTCCCCATTGAAGCCTCTAGGGCATTCATCTTCACATACTCCATTTCTCAAGCAATTGATGTTGTGTGAACTAATCTTAGAAACACAGAACCACACCTGTCCACAATCACATTTATCACTCAAGCTTCAGCCATAGCCAACAAGTTAATGAGCCCCTCCCACCCATGACTTCTGCACTATACACAGCCTCATCCATTATCACCTATAAGAAACTCCAATGCACTCCCAAGCATCATTCAATTATACACTTAGACATTCACCATCTTTATCATAGAAGTTCATTCATATGAGTATCAAACTGAATGAGTATATATTAGCTTAACATGGCATAGTTTAATTGTTAAACTATGCTAGGTTAAGTTAATATATACTCATTCAGATTCACAATCTTGTTCATTCACGTGCATTTCATTCTAAACTTACCCATAGTTGCCAACCATCCCGATTCTGGCGGGCAATCCCGACATCCCTTTGTCAAATATACACTCAGTTATAGATTGTATATGTATATTGTGTATATGTTTCATTTATATACTTTCTAGTTCATTGTTCATTCCCTTTCGTCAAATATACACTCACTTATATTATATTGACTGGTGTTCACTAAAAGAATATAGAATGAAATAGTAGAGAATTTTGAAATTTGGTGCTTAAATCAAACTCCTAGTACTACCAAAATCTAAATAGTATGTTATTGCCACAGCTATCTTTAAGACACAAAACCTAATTGGTAATAGCTAAAGGTATAATTTAAATAGTAGCTGTTAGTGATAGTACTCCAGTTTTAAGTTGAACTTACAATATTCAGGAACAAAACTTTCTTTAATGACATTGCTTCAGTTTTCCAAGGTACACTTATTCTGGACAAATGATTATAAACTTTCTGTTGATCCACAGTTTAACTGGCATGTGAATTTATTTTGTATTGTCAGTAGCCAAAAGGAAAAATGATATCAGGAAACAGAAAACTAACAAACAGTTTCTAAACCAAACATCTTTCCCAAATAGATTCACCACAGAGATGGATTGCCACTGAAAACTATAAGGTAGCAAATAGTAACACAACAGAGATAGCCTGTCATCTGTGCAGCTGCTGCAATTGGAGTCTCCATTGAAGCCTCTAGGGCATTCGTCTGCACATGCTTCATTTCTCAAGCAAGTGATGTTGTGTGAACTAATTTCAGAAACACAATTGCAAATCTGTTCACAATCACATTTATGAATTCAAGATTTGCTTACCCAGCTCAGTACCTGCTTTCATGCGCTGGCATCCTGGTTCTGCCAGGTGTGTGACCCGGGTGTGTGTGCGACCCCTATGGTGTGTGTATATGTTTCATTTATATACTTTCCAGTTTATTGTTCATTCCCTTTCGTCAAATATACACTCAGTTATATATTGACTGGTGTTCACTAAAAGAATATAGAGTGAAATAGTAGAGAATTCTAAAATTAGGTGCTTAAATCTAACTCCTAGTACTACCAAAATCTAAATAGTATGTTATTGTCATAGCTATCTTTAAACACACAAAACCTAATTGGTATAGAGAGGTATAATTTAAATAGTAGCTGCAGGCTTGTATGTAGCACATTAGTGATAGTACTCCAGTTTAAACTTGAACTCACAATATTCAGGAACAAAACTTTCTTTAATGACATAGTTTCACAGTTTTCCAAGGTACACTTATTCTGGACAAGATTGTAAACTTTCTGTTGATCCACACCTTAGCTGGCATATGTATTTGTTTTGCATTGTCTGTAGTCAAAAGGAAAATGATATCAGGAAACAGAAAGCTAACAAACAGTATTCTTAACCAAAGATCTTTCTCGAATATATATTCGACATACTATAAATACACTGTACTAGATGGATGACCACTGAAACTATAAGATAGCAAATATAATAGCACAATTTGGTATAATTATATAAGTGCAGTGTAATTTATGCCCTTATTTGGTCATATCCAAGTCATTGGTTATATGGAGGAACTCAATGAAGATGTGGCTGAGTTGTAATATTTACATCAACTGTACCACTGAATGTCTCAGCTATACTGTATGTCTGAAGGTGTATTGGCTGTTGTTAGTGGGTTCACTTCTGAAGATTCCAAGAATCAATCAATGCACATTAAGATCTTTGTACTCAAAATAAATAAATAAATAGAATAAAAAAACTAACAGAAATTAATTCATAATGTGACAAATTAGCTATGTCTATAGAATTTACAAACAATGACAAAGTTTCAGACCATTCTTCAGTTGATAAACACACAAAAATGCGGAACTATGAATTAACATTATAATGTGGTTAGATGCTGAAACCTATACAAATGTTTCCAAGGTTTTGTGTTTTTTTGTATTTTGTGTTTTTATGAACAGAAGAAGGGCGCAGGAAAATCTTGTTAAAATTGTTAGTAATAAAAATTCTAAATAGCTACTATGAAACAGTTGTCATTAGTCATAAACTCATATTACTTTCATATTAATAGTATCTCTACAAAAATATCTAGGTTGAGTTCAGGTTAATTAATCCTAATAATGCAATCAAATAAATAGTATCTTGATTCATAGTTTAGTTGAGTCCTGAGCTGACCGTTATCCAATAATAATAATAATAATAACATTTTTCTCATTCTTACTGTCAATATTATGTTAACTAAAACTTAACTCGACGTTTCAACTTCTTGCCGAAGTCCTCTTCAAGGGTCAACTAGGAGACTTCGGCAAGAAGTCAAAATGTCAGTTTTAGTTTTAATAACATAATATTGGCTGTTAGATCAAGACAATTTGCTATTATTATCATTATTTCCGCCGAAAATGACTGAGTCTATAATAATGTTGATGAGTTTATATTAGTAAATCAACTGGGCACCATCAAATTGTTGAATGAATTGATATCTATTATAATTGATATTATAAGATTAAAGAAAACTATGTAGCTAATGTGGTATTTATTAAAATGATCAGTATAAATAGTAAATTTAAGGGCCCCATTTTATAACTCGACCAATTGTGCTATTAATAGTATGTAACATTAAAAATGACTAAATGAGCAATCCCTAAATGTATTAGCTATCATTAAACTGTGCAAGTTATGTAATTCACTCCATGTGCTGCTTATAGTAACATTAATTTCATCTAGTTGTGTTTGTAACTAATTTAGCAAATGCTAACAATAGTCATTGCACAGTTGCATGTTCATATTTCAAAATGAATTTCCAGCATTTTCAGTATAGAGAGATCATGTTTTCTGGTTACACTGTGGCATAATCCTCACTGCTATTATCATCTTCATTCACTTCTGACTTCACCACAGCATAAGCAGGATTTGAAGTTGGCTTGACAGCATCATAAGCAGGATTCGTGTCACAGTCGTAGTTAAGATTTCTAGTCTATAATTAATCAATACATAAATTGAATTTACTTCTTGTTAATATGCCTACAAACAATTAGTACATACAGATACCTGCATTGCATGACCCTGTCATAAAAAGATGTTTTTGAGTTCAGGACTGACTCTAAATGATCTATTACCGAGCATGGAGTTATACAATCAATTCAGGTACATTTTATACATACTTTCATTATTACAAACAAGGTAATTAAAAAAACAAGATAAACAATAATGGTAATAATAGTAATTTTTTCTTGTTCTAACAACCAATATTAAAATGTTAATTAAAAGTCGACCCTACGTTTCGACCTCTTGTTAAAGTCCTCTTCATTGGTCGAAATGTCGGGTTGAGTTTTAATTAACATAATATTGGCTGTTAGAATGATAACTATTTCAGCTGAGAATGACTGTATCATCATTACGATAAAAAATATTTGTATAAGTCAATCATTATTATATATATATATATATATAATAACCCTAGCCATATAAGTATACCCCAAATCAGGCACACCTCCCTTACCCTGGCTCACAGGCGCCCCTGGTTCTTACACCAGTTAGTGAAATAGCAAGCACAATCAACTTAGCACCAAATATTTACAAATATGATAATTGAAGTGTATTTAGAACATCTCAGGTATAAATTTTGGTATATATACAAACATAATAGCATATGCTATAATTTATATACTTATTTATTATCAATGCAAGTTATCAAATCCATCCTTGATTGGATCAAGCAATTATATTAACATATTTGGAAATGATATCTATCATATTGTCCAGGAAACATTTTAAACTTACTCTTAACTTATATTTCTTGGTGTTGCTATCTATAGTACATGTATTGCAAATACATCAAGTGATTGAGAGGTTGGTTTCATATTTTTATGCAAATTTTTATACTTGGTTCATTATGTTAAAGAAGAAAACAAATTCTTGGATTACACTACTTAAACATAATGCAAAATATGCCAATTCCAAACGCTTTTAATAGCCATTTACCTTTTTTCCTTTGTAATTTCGCCTTCCTTTTTTAAACCTACACTGCCTTCCATTGTCTATTGCACCCGCTTTTTAGAATTAACCAGCACTTTCTACTAAATATGACGAAACTTTATCTACCATAAGGCGATGATATTTTACCATAGCTACCATACAAAGCTCATGAATTATTCATGAATACACACCGCCGGTTGTCGTCGTCGTTACTGACACACGACCATATTATTATATAGACATATTTTGTTGATGAGCATGTGTCACAATTAAAAATCTTAAACCGCTTGCTCAAAAATACAGCATACATATACGTATATATTATATTTATATAATTGTTTCATATTAGTTTGGTATGACACATGTATGGTTGTATATAAATAAATATATCACTCCTCCCTCTCATGAGCTATCTCTCTGTATAATTGCCTAACTTTGGAAACCTGATTAGACCTATAGAGGCTACACCACTTATGAAAAATTATATAGCAAATAATGGGAGGAGGGAGGTGGGATGGGCACCACTCCTCTTGATACAACTAGTGCACTTTGCACTCCTTCAAGTGCATACCATCCATCCTCTTACAATTTCTGCAGTAGCTCAATGATATGAAGGCTATTACCATTATAAAAATAGTTACCAGAATAGAAAACTACAAATAATCAAACTCAAACTAAGAACAGTTGCCATGCTAACTGGAAGCTGAGAATTAGCTAGAGAGCTAGAAGTGTCTGTTGTTTGCTGTTGGAATCTGGCAAGATAGAGTCAAGCACAGATCCGGCTCGAAGGACCAATTATGTAGTAGCACACGACAATTGGGTAAAGCTATACAAACTCAGCCAAACTATCACGCAAAGACTACTAACTAAAACAAAGGGAAAAAGACAGAAATATCTCCAGACTTAAACACACTGACTAAGGCTTATCCACTATTCCCAGTATGCTCAAGATCCCTATCAGTACTCAGTCTCAAATTCAAACTAAATGATACAGAGCTAAAGAACAAAGTACAATCACAGAACATAAAACAAAACAAAATAAATGATACACAAAAGCAAGCAAGAACTATAAAAAGTATGGACAAGCTTAAGTATAACAGATAAGAAAAGGAAAGCACAAAATAGTAAAGGGAAAAATGAGGGAGTTAAAGAACTGAATAGAATGAGAGTGTTACAAGTATATATGTGAGTGGAATGGAATGGGGATTGTATAAGATAAGGGCAGGTATGAGAAAGGTAATGTTAGAATAGAATAATTGTTTGTGTGAATGCAGTGAAGGTACACTAATTAGTGAATAGGTGGTCCATTAGCACCTACAGCTAAATCAGTCCACAGAGCTAGCCTGTAGTTGAGGGGTGGGGCTGCTCCATTTATCATGTGTCTAACCACAGAATGTTTCAAAGAGTACAGGTGCAAGACATGCTTTAAACGCAGTTTCTCTTGTCTCTGGTCGCTGTGCTGTAGTGATGTCAAGCAATACTGACACCCACACATCACAACAGCACCACCACCAGTGAGTGAAAGTGTCTTTGAGAGTTCACTAATTTATTTAACTTGTACCATGGTACATTCAAACTGTCTAATCAGATAGTTTGTGGTGAATATATTTTATACCCGCCTCCTAGGAGGTGAATATGTGAACCGTCCAATCAAAAATTGGTTTTTATGCATTTCCTATAGCCTCGAGCCACGGTACAAGTCGGCTGCACCTCACCTTGTGGTCTGTACTATCCTCAGGCATTTAGCCCTCAGTTAGTTGTGTAAGTTCAGTACCAACCTACACGTGGTGTAACCTACACCTACACCTGGTGTAACCTACATCTGGTGTAACCTACACATCACCGCCCATCAAAGTTGAATCATTGAATGTACTTACATGTACCTTCTCGCTCATTTAGGTTTAGCGGCTTTCTGTTGTTAGAACATAGCTTATGTTTTAATGTATATGTATGTGTGTCCATGGTATGTTTGTATGTGTGTACTCAATACCAACATACAGGGCAGGGAGTCTATATGTAGAGCCCCTCCAATTGCGTTGTTACGAAAGGTTACTCTCAAAATTTGTGAAACAATGTGGTTCACCATCGATGGCATAGTTACATTGTTAGGAACAGTTCCTATGTTTTAATTAGTTACACGCTGTGCAGCCGTCGTGAGCTATTTACCTTAGGATCCCTCAGGCCATATTTAAACGCTTATATATTCATGAAGTTTTCACAAATATAAATAAATGCTACATAGAATTTATTCTATTGTTATTTTTTGTATTTAAAGATAGTTTGTGTTCTTCATATGAACCAGTTCATTGCATACATACATGGGTCTTGTGGAACCAATCACTTCAGTTCATTACATACATTGGTCTTGTGGAACCAATCACTTCAGTTCATTGCATACATAGGTCTTGTTGAACCAATCACTTCAGTTCATTGCATACATAGGTCTTGTGGAACCAATCACTTCAGTTCATTACGTACATAGGTCTTGTGGAACCAATCACTTCAGTTCATTGCGAGCATAGGTCTTGTGGAACCAATCACTTCAGTTCATTGCGTGCATAGGTCTTGTGGAACCAATCACTTCAGTTCATTGCATACATAGGTCTTGTGGAATCAATCACTTCAGTTCACTGCATACATAGGTCTTGTGGAACCAATCACTTCAGTTCATTACATACATAAATCTTGTGGAACCAATCACTTCAGTTCATTGCGTGCATAGGTCTTGTGGAACCAATCACTTCAGTTCATTACATACATAGGTCTTGTGGAACCAATCACTTCAGTTCATTGAGTACATAGGTCTTGTGGAACCAATCACTTCAGTTCATTGAGTACATAGGTCTTGTGGAACCAATCACTTCAGTTCTCTGTTTCCCAGCTCACCATGTCTAAATAGGAAAGAATTAAACAATTCAAGTCTTGTATTCAAACAGTGCTCCTCCTTACCTGGTAGTGTTTAGAGATAGTAGTGACTGAAGTCATCTCTAAGGGACAGTGTGATATTGTGTGGTACCTTCAAGACTACTTCACACCTCATTTCACTTACACTGGATACCTCTGGTTCCCTTCCACTTTCTTCTCATTCCTCTCTTCACTTGTCACGCGCGCACACATACAAACATAACCATGCACACACACATACAAACATAACCACACACACATACAAACATAACCATGCACACACATACGTACACATTAAAAACACAATGCATACACATAAATACATGTTGCCACATACATACACAAGCGTGCAAATGAAAACACAAACATACACTAATAACATCAAACAATAAATATTGACACACTAGTGCAAACATGCACAGTCACACATTATATGAACTAACATACACACACGTATACATACACACACAATACATACACACACAATACATACACACACAATACATACACACGTATACATAATGTACACAAATACAAACATACAAACATATACACGTGAATAAACTAAACAAATGATTCAAATACAAACACATGTCAATACAAACACACATACAAACATACAGACATAAAGCCCCTCCCCTTCCCCGCTCCATTTCATCCTTAGTCCTGAGATTCCAGTAATGGAATCTCGTCACCATCTTCCACTGTTCCCTCATCGCCATCTTCAACTGTTCGCTCAGTGGATAGGTTCTTGGAAGCTTTTCTGCTTCTCCTCAAGGTGGAAAGTTTCTTCCACATTTTCTTGATGGTAGAATTTTTACGCTTCCTTTCTTTGTCAAGGATGTCCTCGCTCACCCAAACCATGTCAATAGCTGCTTCATCGCGAAGGACAGGTAGCGTGATGGCATTACGTGATTTGAAAGGCATTGTTGCCAAGGTTGGGGTCCAATACTCTGAATAGTATATATAATACTTGTAAATGCTAATACTATACTTTCTTAAAAACTGTATTTCAATTACAATTACAAATACTTTTGAATTGCATCACGTTAAATTTAACTGGAGTGTTGCATGAATCAGCTATAGTAAATGATTTTGTGTTTTGTACATACATTTGAAAATTAGATCCTTAATTTTGATGAAGTTTAGTATTAAAAACATTACATTTAATGAGTCATTTCTTCAAACTAAAAAAAATTATGAACTTCAGCTGGTACAATTTCATTTAATACTAATAATAAGAAGACATGTTTCTTTCTGATACTCACCTTGTACGAGTTTGGAAATAAATTGATTAAAGAACGTTGAAATAGCTTTGCGAAACACCAAATACCAGAAATATACCTACAGTCAGCACAACCCAGTGGTATACCCACACTGAACTCTAGTTGCTAAGCAACAAGAGTCACCTCCCCTTGGGAAGCTCAGACTCTGTGAGTGGGCGTGTCAGAGAGAGTTGTTGTTGTTGTTGTTGTTTTGGTGTAGTCTTAAGGTCTCAGTTACCAATGAGTGTAAGCACTCCTGTAATTTTCAACTCCGTAGTTCAGCTAAACTAAGTTGCTTCCTCCCTCACGCTCCCCTGAAACCATGGTTGTCATGGTGATTATTTATTTTTTTGACAATTAGTGTGAGTAATAGCATGGGTAGTGCTATTTGGGATTAATAGCACGAGTAGTGTGATTGAAATAGCACGAGGCAAAGTCGAGTGCTATTTCAATTGCTTTACAGTGCTATTGATCCCTAATAGCACAGGTTACCCCTGTTATCACTCGCTAATAGTAAGCCAGCTAATTGGCGCTGTATGGTTCACTCACTATCTCCTTATTTCAGGATTAGCTTCCTCTGGAATTTCATTTTCAATCTATGGCTCCTCCTAATCTGTTGAAAACAAATCCGTCTAATACGAATAGAACTTCCGCGCTAAAGAAGAATCACACTGCTCCAACTAGAAACTACTCAAACTGTATGTTTCCAAGGTTAACACTGCATGCGTGCACACTTGCCCGTACTATTTCACTTTATTTCACTTAGTTTCCACTTAGTTACCGTGGTATTTCAATTAGTTACGTGCTACTTCGCTTTCCGCATGCGATTTTAATTGAACAGTTATTTTCCCCATACATTTTTGAATGGGCAATGTATTTCGCTTTCTGCAATTTACGCACTGTACTACTAGTTGGTGTGCTCGAGCACAAATGGGAGCGAGCTTTAAATTACACTGTTGTTACTCAAACTACTAAAATAAAGTTGAGTTGCTAAATTACGCATATACGGTAAAGGGGATTCAATGCCATAGTAACCACTCCCCTCAACTGTTTGAATTGAAAAAGAAAAGCAACAAAATCAAGTCACGTTATTTAAAATTTTCTTTGTGATATTCTTAATAGTAGTTGTAACGCACAATACTTTCACACAACTGGTTCGTCTAGTGGACAATGAATTGTCAAGTAAATGCTGTTGAGTAGTGCTATAACTGTGACAAATAGTGTATTAACTTACCACCGCCACTAACTCGAATAGAAATGGAGCTCTCAGCACCCGCAAAACAATTCAAAGCGGTAAACAATTCAATTTCTAAGGTGATACGGGTAATGGTCGCTAAACCAGAGGATTCCGTTTAGTGAAGTTTGGGACGGGGTCGAACGCCGAGCGAACACAAAAATACGGAGGGTCAAAGTACAAAATGACATACATACGTCCAAACATATATACTAGTGGTGCGCTCGAATAGCGCAAATGCATGGCGAGCGAGCAGACTCTTTTTACAGAAAAATAGGACAGAAATTACATCTAACTGTAGTGCACAGTGTAACCCTTTCCATTCTCAGTTAGCATCAAAGAATCTAAAGAATCTAAAGTCTCTGATCCCAGACTAAACTAACAGAATTACCTGAATAAACTTCGAAAGCAGTGCCAAAGAAGCGCAGCTTGACAAAGACTTCACAATTGTTTCAAGAAGAGAGTAGCTGTAAACTTTTTGGTTGAAACAAAGTTGCGTCTGCGGCTGGATTCTCCGCGCTCGTTAATTGAAAAATACTGGAACTGTGAACGCTTTACCTAACTTACGTAATTAGAAGCGCGGGCGAAAACGGAGGTCTCACGTACCCCATAAACAGATAAATAAATAAACAAACTAGTGGTGTGCTTGAGCACAAATCAGGGTTTTTTTTAGGGGGGGGCAGGGGGGGGGCATTCGCCCCCCCTAGAGGATTTTGTGCCCCCCTTGAGCATTTGAAATGAAATTTCATTATTCTAAATAGACCTGTGTGACTATGTACTGCATTTTTTAAAATTATTATATCCATTAGTCTAATTATTAGGCAACAAACAATTTTATTTAAGCAAAATATAAGTGTATTTATACAGCAATACGTTTATACAGCAATACATTTATACAGCAATACATTTATACAGCAATACATTTATACAGCAATACGTCTAGTCTTTCTGTTCCAAATATCGATTACACTTTCTACAATGTCATCTGGAAGTTCTTCAGGCATTTCTATTGCTATTCTCATCAGGTGAGCTAGCTTTTGTTCTCCAAGACGACTCCTTAGCCTTGTTTTGATCATCTTCATTTGGGAGAAGCTTCGTTCCACAGATGCTGTCCCAACAGGAATCGAAAGGCACACCTTGGCAAGGTCACTGAGATGGGGAAACATCTGTACAAGCATGCTGTTGGTAGCTAATTCCATCAGCAATTTCGTATTGTCTTCCTTAGGCCGAGTAGTGATGTATCTCCTGAATGTCACCCACTCTGTGCGAATGTCAGAGGAAACTAAAGCTGGCACGGTAAATTCCTCTCCCTCTACTGACTTGGCTGCAAGTTCCTTGCCGTAGTGGTCCTCAAGAACACCAAGGAATTCATCCCCATATGACGACAGATCAGGAGAGTCTTTTTGTGGTAGCTTTGAAGAGTCAAAGATACTAAATGATGCTACAATATCTTGGGAAGAAAATCTCCTCGAAATATTTTCTTTCAAGTCAGTGACGAAGGGTTTAGCCACTTTATCTTGAAAGGAAGTGATAGATTCAGAGTCAATTATTGCGATAGCTTGAAGCTCATCTTGGGCATCTAGTAGCTCCAGCACCCAATTTGCAGCAGGTAACAAAGATTCATGAAGAGTTTGCAGAGTAGAATCAACCAAACCAGAAATAGCGGTCAAGTCGAGCTTTTCTGCTTGAAGACATCTGCTTAGTTTAGCAACTTGGGGCAGCACGAAGTCAAGGAGGTAGATTGCCATCACAGTAGACTTCTTTGATAGTACTCAAGCACAGACTCATATAGGCTGACAGGGTTGTGCCAGCATTTGCAAGCACAACTGTTGTGGTTGTGCTTGCAAGTGCTGGCCTGGCAACTGTCTCCAGTTTGTGTACAGCTATTGCAGGTGCAAACAATCATAAAAAGGTGTCAATATGACATGTCAATTACATTACTTTTCACCCTTTTTTTTGCAAGGTCACTGCTATTCAAGCTGGATCATGCAGGCACACACACACTTAAGCAGGCACACACACACACTTAAGCAGGCACACACACACTTAAGCAGGCACACACACACTTAAGCAGGCACACACACATTAATAATTAATACAGGCACACACACAATTAATGCATGCACTCTGACACATGCATGCCCCCCCTTGCTAACAAAAATCTCTATTTTGCCCCCCCTTAGCAATTTTTCTAAAAAAATCCCTGCAATGGCGAGCGAGCCTAAAGACTATACTATTTTTATTGACTTCTAACACTGAAGCTACTGAAAATAAGGTCCAGTTTTTTTATTTAGCATACAGGGTAAAGGGATTTCAGTGCCATAGTAACAACTCTCTGCAACTGCTTGAATTGAAGGAAAAAACAACAACAACAAAACAATACACGTTATTTAAAAGTTTTCTTTGTGATATTCTTTACACAATGCTTTGACACAGCTGGACATGCACCTACACAGACTTACCTTCGCAGTAGTCTAGTGGACAATGTATTTTCAGGTAAATAATGTGCGCACGGCTTATAACCATGACAAAGAGCGCATTGACTTACCACCGCCACTAACTCGAATAGAAATGGAAGTCCCTTAAGTTGTCAAGTTTGAACTGCACCCGCAAAAGAATTCAAAACGGTAAACAATTCAGTTTCTAGGGTGATACGGGTACTGATCGATAAATCAGAGGATTCTGTTTAGTGCAATTTGGGACGGGGTCGACAACCGAACTAACACAAAAACGCGAGGGTCAAAGTACAAAAATGCCTTACGTACGTCCATACATATATACAAATAAACAAACATCCCCGATTTTTTCATTTTTACCCCTGTAAGTGTCTCGCTCGCTACGCTCGCTCGCCAATAAATAAATAAATAAACAAACATCCCCGATTTTTTCATTTTTACCCCTGTAAGTGTCTCGCTCGCTACGCTCGCTCGCCAATTAGGAAATATAATAGCACAGAAAACTGTGCTATTCGGGATTAATAGCATGAGTAGTGTGAGAAAATTTTCACAAGGCAAAGCCAGAGTTAAATTACTCACTGCATAAGCCACTAAACTGAACTGCACATGATTTACCGTTTATGATATCAAAATAACCTGGGACAGGTACAATTTATAGTATTCTTTCAATTCCATTTCATCACACTGCTGAGAATGTCATAGCAACACCTGCAGGGTGGGCATTAAAACCACTACATGTGTAATAGACTATATAATTAGTGAGCGAGACTCCATACAGTGGTGTCAAATAATTGAGAATCAGGGTTATTTTTTTATAATTATTATATGTATGTGTGGACGTTCTCATTCGTACCCTCGCGGTTTTTTTTTTGTGTTAGCTCAGTGTTTGACCCTGTCCCAAACTACACTAAACAGAATCCTCTGGTTTAGCAATCATTACCCGTATTATCTTAGAAATTGAATTGTTTACTGCTTTGAATTCTTTTGTGGTGCAGTAAAAACTAAAAAAAAAAAACTTACCGGAGTTCCATTTCTATTCAAGTAAGTGGCGGTGGTAAGTTAATAAGCTATTTGTCATAGTTATAAGCCATACACAACAGTATTTACTTGAAAATTCATTGTTCAATAGACTAACCATGAAGGTAAGTCTTGTGTAGGTGTGTAGTTGTGTGAAAGTATTGTACGTTAGCTACAACTACTACTTAGCTAAAGAATATCACAAAGAAAACGTTTAAATAGCGTGACTTTTTTTTTTTTTTTGTAATTCGAACAGTTATGACGAGTGGTTACTATGGCATTGAATCCCCTTTACTGTATATGCGTAATCTAAAAACTCTGACTTTTTTTTAGTAGCTCGAGTGTTACAAGTTAAAATCAATCATTTAACAATAGTGTAGTTTTAGGCTCGCTCGTTAATGATATTCATAACACGTTCAGTTGAGTGTGTGAAACAGTACACAGTGGCACTTGATATATGTACTATTAGCTAATTAGAAATACAATAGCATAAGGCATTTTTATCCATTATTAATATCCTCTACCACTAGCTTTATTTACATCAGTCCTCTTTTATGTCACTCCTGTCACTGTCTTTCTTCCTGAACCATCTCAGCTCTTCTTCATCCTCCCCTTTTTCTCTCTTCAGCTATTTCTTTTGTGTATGTGTCTCTCGTGTTCTCAGTCTCTCTGTTCTTCCATTCATGCTTATGGACTTAGCTTTGTGAAACTGTTGCCTTTCCCTTTTGAAACTTTTGCTGTCTTTTCCTCTCACAGATTGCAATGCTTTAACTGTCTACAAAGTGTGTCATCCTTTCCTTTTGTCATTTCTTAATCTCCTTCACTGAATGAGAGGATACTTTGCCCGTTTGATATGTGGCAATACCTTACCAACCCAGCTCAGCTAATGAATCATTCATGAACATGCATACAATCATAGTTGGATAGATAAGAGAATTCTTATATAGTGTAGATAAACATACAAAAAAAATGAACTTTGTAGATGTTTTGGTATTCCTTCAATAATAATTTAAACACTGCCAAAATTTACAATATTTTCTTTTTAAGCTGCAAGCACCATATGTATATAGATTTGTATGCTCGACTTCACTCACTGGGTGGGTACAGGTGGGGGCTAATACTTGATATGTGTTTGTGTATGTGTGCGTGATTTCAGGATGATTCAGGATTGAGTTTCCAGGAGAAAGCTCGTCAGACTATAGACATCAACTATCACGGACTGGTGAATGTCACCAACGCCTTCTTACCACTCATGCCAGCCAATGGCAGGTGAGAAAAATAATAACAACAAAAAGGGCCGATTATCTTGCCAGAAAAGTTTTTCTCTGGCGTGTCTGTTGCCAAATTAATTTCAACAAAGGTGCCATTTTATTCTAGCAATATAAGGTGATTTGTATAGACTCGGTGAATGATTTCATTAATGTACGAGAGAGCATTGATTAAGACGTGCAAATCTCTATTGGTGACACAATAGTTCCTTCAATGTCCTCTTCCATTTGTGTTTCATTGTCTGGCCGTATAACTGAAATGACAGTAGCTCATACAAAGGTTTTGTGTTTGGATGGTAGATTATCTGTTATGGATGAGTTAATGTGAGTATTGATAAAAGGCTGGTATATATGAATAGAGTGAAAATTTCCAGACATATTTTACCCATATTGTGCAAGCTAGGCTTGTGAGCTTTCACAGCAGTTCCTGCTGGAATGAAGATTTGGAAAGTTTTGTTAGGTCAAGTTCATTTTAATATGAGGTAGGGGTCATCAACAGTAGGCATGATTAATGAGGTAAGGATCATCAACAATAGGCACAATTGGTGGGGTAAGGATCGTCAACTTTATAAAAATTTGTAGGATCATCAATTTGTCTTCTGGTTTTGGTCACGTTGCGTATGTAAAGTCTAACATCAAGGAGCAAGTCCTGCGATCAGATCTCACCGTGGACAAGCTCACAGCCATCATGGAGAACTTTGTCAGGGTTGTGCTCAATCAATATCTGGTCTATTAACAAAGTGTAAATTGCATAGTGTGGTGTATCTATGTATCTACATATGTACTGTACATTTGCCATGCACTTAAATATAGTTGTTCTAACTGTCCATACTGCAGAAAATCTCTACCATTTTCACTGGTCTCTTAATCGCTATTTCAGTATACGTTTCATTTTTACTTATATGTGTGTGTGTTTTGTTGTTGTTGTTGTTGTTTTGTTGTTGTTTTTGTTTTTTGTTTTGTTTTGTTTTTTTGCGTAGAGATGCTCAAGATTTGAACTCCTACAAGTCCAAGGGATGGCCAGACATGGATGGTTAGTGGAATATTCTATATGGGGATAAAAAAACCAACTGCAAATTTGTATTCATCTTTGAAGTAATCCTTTTATTTATAGTACAAATCTGTAAGGAAAGCTTGCTGGTGTCATGAATGGGATGCCCAGAGGGAGGGAGGCCTTCAATTATAACGAACACCCACTGAAATAGTTTCATCCCATTCGATATATCGACATCTTTGGACATTCTCCAGCAATATATGCTGTGTGTCCATGTCAAAACCTTAGACTTCACAGCTGCAAAGTTCCTATTTAACTGTTGAGAAAACATAGTAGGTATACGTAGCTAGTGTCACCCAGCGTTAGGTCGTGGCTATGCTATCTGAAATGTGGATAGCATGAAGATATGCTCACTGTCATATAGTATGGTCAGTTGTTTGTTTGTTGGATCGGCAGTATTATATCAATTTTGCAGTTCCCGAGTGTTAGCACTAAGTGTTTGCACTAAGGGGTGCTTTAATTTAGGACATTTCTTTTCCCTGATAATTTTTGTTTTTCATTGCAATTTGTTCTGAATGACTATCTCATAAATATGTTGTTTTTTTTAATAAAAATAAAAAAAGGAATACAAAACATCTGCATGTTGTTGTAGATTATTCTGCTTACAAAGTGTCCAAAATGGGCGTGTGCAGATTCACGGAGCTGCTGGCAGACTCAGTGTCTAAGGATTCTTCTAAGCCAGGACTTCTTGTCAACACTGTAAGTGCTCTCTGGCATAGTCAGTCAGATTCTTGTTGCTAAGGGCTCTAGGCTGATCAAAGTAATTGGCAAGCTAGCAAAAAACACTCAAGTCTTAGTGTATAATTTTTTTTATGTTTGGCGAGAGAGCAAAAGTTGAAATTAGAGAATATTCCATGTATATATGTTACAGACCAATTACAAACTTGGACTGTATTAAAATGGTCTAGCCGTTTTAAAACAGGCCAGACCGTTTTAAAATGGGACAGACCATTTCCAAACCTCAGATCGTTTTAAAACAGACCAGATCATTAAAAAAAAAAACAGGACAGATCACTGGCCAGACCACTGGCCAGACTATTTTAGAACAGGCTGGTCAAACTATTCAAACCATTTCGAAGGGTGTCAAACCCTTTTTAAAAGAATCAGATCATTAAAACGAGTCAGATAGTAAACCTGGCAAAAAACAAAAACAAAAACAAACTGCTAAATGTAAATAAGGCAGTTGCCAAAGCAGACCCAAGACACAGAACTCTTGTGTGTTCGTAAATATTTTTTCTGAATAGAACTTTTATTTTTTAATTGAAAGAAAACAGCAATTTGGGCATGCCAATCCTATTAAAAACACACTTGATCGTTTGTGCGTGCATCTATCACTTGTCCATATTCGTATGAGTAATAGCACGGGTAAGCGTGCTATTCGGGATTAATAGTACGAGGCGAAGCCGAGTGCTATTTCAATTGCTTTACAAGTGCTATTGATCCCTAATAGCACAGGTTACCCGTGCTATCACTCACTAATAGTAGGCCAGCTTTTAAAAAGTCATTTGCAATTGTAGCTATATTATATCATTCACTCACTATCTCCTTATTTCAGGATTAGCTTCTGCTGGAACTTTCTTTTCAACAAGCGGCTCCTCCTAATCTGTTGTAAAACATTCCATCTAATACGGGTAGAGGTTCTGTGGTAAAGAAGGACATTGTCTCCAACTAAAAAAATTACTCAAATTGTACGTTTCCAAGGTTAACACTGCACACGTACGCACTTACCAGTACTATTTCACTTAGCTACCGAGGTATTTCACTTAGTTTCCACTTAGTTACCGAGGAATTTCAATTAGTTACGCGCTATTTCACTTTCCCCGTGCGATTTCAATTGAACAGTGATTTTTCCCATACATTTTTTAATGGGCAATTTACGCGCCGTGCTATTATTAAAATAATAGACCTCGCAATAAACTTCTTTTAAATGAAAATTAAAAAAAGCTCTCACACTCTCAAATAACTAGTGCAGGAATACAGAGTATTATAGGAAGGGCTACAGTCTATCAATCTATTAGAGCATTAATGAAAGCTGAGTAAGGTGGGTCGCAGTCATCTAGGGTGAAAACCTATAAGATAGGCAAGGTCATTCAGTAGACATGGTTATGTTCTCATGGTCAGACAAAAAAGGGGAAAAAAAGACTAAGTACACAAATTACAATGTTCAAGAAATGCATAAATATGTAATGAGTTTTTTTTTCAAACCAAGCATTTCACAAATTTGAACACCCTCTTGGTCCCACTAAAGAATTCACCCACACAGATACAAAGGTCAACAAACAACAAGTTAGATGTTAATGAATTATGTTGCTCAGAGTAATCTCTTTTTCCAACTAGCTCTGTGCACAACAGATTCATTACAGAAAGGTCACTAAAAAATAAGGGGAAATATATTACGTCTATGGAATTTTGAAAGGAGGGTTTACTTCTCTTTACCAACAATGGAGTGATATGATCTAAATCAGGCTATTATGCCCATAACCACATTCTTTTATTAACAAATTCAAACTATATTATAAATCACACAGGACACATTAAATTAAAGGGAAAAGACATTTTCTCTTTTTACTCTATGTGTCATATTAGTATAATCATCTGAAGTCCTGCTTTTCCGGTTCACTTCCATCAGAAAAAAATAAACTAAGAACAGAAACCTGCCTCGGTGTCTATGTCCTTGGGCTATAAAATAGTTATAAGCAAATAAGAATTGGTTTGTACTGGAATTCACAAACCCTCGCAACTTGGGCTTCACCCTCGTGTCTTGGGATTTGTAATCACATACAAACTCAATATTGGTTATAACTATTACACATAGTACTGGTAGCACAGCAGGGTATTCAATAAATTTAGATCACGTTGAACCACTGTATCTATTAAGACATGAGTCAGTTAAAACAGTATGAGTGTGTCTACAGTCATTTAAAAGATTAGAAACTGCAATGTAATTTCTGTAATTTTTTTACTGTAAAGTGCTTTACAGAGACAAACAAAAGTGTTTGTGTTGTGCAGCTTGGTAAGGATTGTACAATAAACTTGACCATAAATTAGTCATCCCCCCCCCCCCATGATAGCAGTAGTTATAGTCTTAGTGTTTGCTGTTAGCTTTAAGCCAGCCAGCAACATTTGTCTAGTTTGGAGCCAGGCAGTTTTAAAATGGGCTGGCCTGTTTTTAAATGGTTTAGAATGGGCTTGTAGTTTGAAAATGGTCTGTAACATATACATAAATGGGGAGTGGCTACTATGTGACCCGTTATTTTGAGTCAGGTTTCTGAAATTTTTTCTACCCTTTGAAAGTAGTTTGTTTGTATGAGTAATAGCACGGGTAACCATGCTGTTGATCCCTAATAGCACAGGTTACCCATGCTATCACTCACGAATAGTAGGCCAGCTTTAAAAAAAAATCATTTGCACTTGTAGCTACACTGCATTGTTCACTCACTATCTCCTTATTTCAGGATTAGCTTTGGAGAAAAAAAATTCTGTCTAATACGGGTAGAATTTTTCATAGTCTCCAATAAATTGCACGTTTCCAAGGCTAAAGCTCCATGCATGTGCACTTACCCATACTATTTCACTTAGCTACCATGGTATTTCACTTAGTGTCGGTGCTATTTCACTTAGCTACCATGGTATTTCACATAGTATCGCTACCATGGTATTTCACTTAGTGTCATTGCTATTTCACTTAGCTACCATAGTATTTCACTTAGTGTCATTGCTATTTCACTTAGCTACCATAGTATTTCACTTAGTGTCAGTGCTATTTCACTTAGCTACCATAGTATTTCACTTGTGCTATTTCACTTAGCTACCATGGTATTTCACTTAGTGTCGGTGCTATTTCACTCAGCTACCATGGTATTTCACTTAGTGTCGGTGCTATTTCACTTAGCTACCATGGTATTTCACTTAGTGTCGGTGCTATTTCACTTAGTTACGTGCTATTTCACTTTCCCCGTGCGATTTCAATTTAACAGCGATTTTTCCCAAACAGTTTTTAATGGGCAATACTACACGTCGTATTATTATCACTTGTAGTGTGAGTGTTACTCCAATGCCATTATATTGTGGCACCTGAACGAAACTGGTTATAAAAATTCACGATATGAACTAATGAGTCCCAACTGTATAGCATATTCGTGCTTATGAGCATTTGAAAACCATAGATTAGAATGTGTTGCATAGCACAAAAATTTAATTAATCTCTTAATTGATTTCTTTGAATTTTGATGTAAATAATAAGTTATTGTTGTAGAGTAACTTTAGAAAGAAGAATAGTTATCATGTGCATAATAATTCATAATAACAGTTTCTAATAATAATTAATAATAACAGGTCTTTGGAGACCCATTACCATGTTATCTGCTCAATAACAATGTGTGAGCTGTTTGTAATGTATTAATTGTAGATAACGTTAGTTGCCTTACACAGCTGCCAGCAGACTTCAGTCTGAAACATTTGTACTGAGTTATCTACAGTTAATACTACTTTAAAAACAACTCGAGCATTATCATAAGGATTATTTATTATCTCATCTGCCTGAAAATCTTTCACCAGTGAGACCAAGATCAGTTCAACATTCCCTCCAGCCTCCACTAAATATTCACATTCCATTTGTTTGATTGGCAAAGGTGTGAGTCATGGCAAGGTGTATGGTCCATTAACACTAAATACGAGTGTTGAAAATATTTTTATGGTCCATTGGTTATTGTTGGTAGGGCAAGACTTAACAAATTCTTGAAGTCTCTTGACAGTTATGTGAGAAGGTGATAAAAGAAAGTTGTGATATTTCACAGTGTATTTATGCTATGGCCTATCCTTTGCTGGTGTTCCTTTTCTGTAGCATCTTATGTGTTTCTTGTTTGTGTACTGGACAAATAGTTCGTCTTCCTGCCACTGTGTACTCCAGTCCAGACTCTAGTGGTGGTTCTACTTGTCCTTTACAGGACACCATCATTGAGGAACGTAGAAGAGTTCGAGAAGTTGTCAAAAATTATTACAATACATATAACAGTTCCTGCATGTTCCTGTGGAGGTCCAGGCTGGACTAGAGTAGCTTACTTGAATTTGTCAGACACTAATCAACAGTGAGAGCTATTCTAACTCCTAGATAATGGGAAGCATTTGCTTTTTTTTTTTTTTTACATTACCATTTAACTTCTAGCATTCAAGCTGCTAAAAAAATGTAGATTTTTTTTATTATGGTAAAGTGGATTCAATGCCATAGTAATCACTGCCCGTAACTGTTTGAATTAAAAATAAAAAAAAGCAACAAAAAAAACACACGTTATTTAAACGTTTTCTTTGTGATATAGCTAAGTAGTTGTAGTGCACCATACTTTCACACAACTGAACATACCTATAACACAAGACTTACCTTCGTGGTTACTCTAGTGTACAACCAATTTTCAAGTAAATACTGTTGCTTAGGGCTTATAACTGTGACAAATAGCATATCAACTTACCACCGCCACTAACTCGAATAGAAATGGAACTCTGGTAAGCTTTTTTAGTTTTATCTGCACCCACTAAAGAATTTAAAAAAAGGTAAACAATCCAATTTCTAGGATGATACGGGTAATGATCGATAAACCAGAGGATCCTGTTTAGTGAAGTTTGGGATGGGGTCGAACATCGAGCTAACATTAAAATACGAGAGGGTCAAAATACAAATGACATAAGTACGTCCACACATATATAATAAACAAATACCCCAGGTTCTCAATTTGACACCACTGTATAGTGGCTCACTCACTTGCCAATTACATGGAGTCAGAGTGTGATATGGCTAAATATTTCATGAGCAGTTTAATTTTTTTTTCATGAGCCAGAGGAGAGTGAAGTATCTAGCCATATCACTCTGACAAGTATGGTTTATTCTACCCTATATATCTTCACTGCAGTAGTTAGTACTAGGGTTGGTAACTCCGTGTAAAGTTGGCTTAGGGGCTCACCACACCCCCAGTGTATAGTCATTGGTGTCCAGGAATGCCATGGGTAGTCACTCCATCCTGTGGGACCTTGGGATCCCATGGGATGTCCACTTGTCCTGCCTACATGTGCTTGTGTGTTCTATTGTCTGTCCCATCCCGCTATTCTACAATTTTGTTTATATGCTCTCCACACACAACGACACCGTATATTAATATTTTTTGTAAAACTTTATTAGGTTTGTCCCGGTTGGGTAAAAACCAGGATGGGCACAATGGCAGCTACCAAATCAGTAGAAGAAGGTGAGTAGTATTTAGGGAAGTATCAAACAATGAATATGTATATGTACATGTAAATAGAATGGAGAGTATATAGTCTTCTATTTTAAAGAGCAATTTTACTTTAACTTCTCTTGTTTGAACAATAGACTATTGTGAAATTTTTATTTATTTAATTTGTTTTTTACCCTAGATGTTATCTGCACTGAATAATTTCTTATCCATATGTGATAGTTAATGTACTAGATTCATAATATTGTACAAGCATCAGTGTAACAAATATGTCACTAACATCTTGTTAAGTCTTTCAATTTATTGTAAAAAAAGATGGATGCTGTAATTTCGTGTTGTGAATGTACTTTGTAAACTTAGCTACAGTATTAGTTTTCTTACTAGACAATTTTTGTTGTCTTCTTTGCACCTGGTACAGTTTGATTCCAGAGATAGCCTGTCATCTGTGCAGCTGCTGCAATTGGAGTCTCCATTGAAGCCTCTAGGGCATTCATCTGCACATGCTTCATTTCTCAAGCAAGTGATGTTGTGTGAACTAATTTCAGAAACACAATTCCAAATCGGTTCACAATCACATTTATGAATTCAAGATTTGCTTACCCAGCTCAGTGCCTGCTTTCATGCACTGGCATCCTAGTTCTGCCAGGTGTGTGACCCGGGTGTGTGTGCGACCTATGGTGTGTGTATATGTTTCATTTATATACTTTCTAGTTCATTGTTCATTCCCTTTCGTCAAATATACACTCACTTATATTATATTGACTGGTGTTCACTAAAAGAATATAGAATGAAATAGTAGAGAATTCTAAAATTAGGTGCTTAAATCTAACTCCTAGTACTACCAAAATCTAAATAGTATGTTATTGTTATAGCTATCTTTAAACACACAAAACCTAATTGGTATAGCTCGAGGTATAATTTAAATAGTAGCTGCAGGCATGTATGTATCACATTAGTGATAGTACTCCAGTTTTAAGTTGAACTCACAATATTCAGGAACAAAACTTTCTTTAATGACATAGTTTCACAGCTTCCAAGGTACACTTATTCTGGACAAGATTGTAAACTTTCTGTTGATCCACACCTTAATGGGCATATGTATTTGTTTTGCATTGTCTGTAGTCAAAAGGAAAATGATATCAGGAAACAGAAAGCTAACAAACAGTATAAACATCTCAGATATGTCAACTATAACTAGACTGAATTTTTCAAACTAGGATATGTCAGTAAAACTGACCATCTGGAGTCACAGAGAGTTTTGACATCAAATACACTTGATATTCATAATAGTATCAATGTTGACACTAAAAAACAACAACAGCAACACAACAACAACAATAGCTGTCACCAATATTGTAGCCAGTGTGATTTATATGCCTCTGAATGCAAACAGGTGAAGTATCAGCTGTAGTGTGATGGAGTGTGTAAGAAGACACTGCCAAAGGTAAGTTACTGCCACCAGAGCTACCTGGGCTTCAAGGTGATCAATCCTGCAGGTGTTTAATCACTTAGACCAAGCAAGGAATTACTATGCCTTCCTCAACCAAGGGTTTAATCTGGAAGTGTTCTCAACAGTCAGAAGATTGAACGTTTTATTACTCTTGCAGCACTCAATACAGACAACTTAGAAAGCTAAAATTGAGCAGCCTATTATATAATAAGCATGAGAAATAGAAATTTGAATACACAGAGGAGGTTGGGTATTACATGACCACAGAGAAGATAGGAATAGTGAACAGAGTCAATGGAGCAGAAGTAAGTTAATAAAGGGTAATGATGGAGTTACAAATTAAGTAAGTGAAACAGGTAAATTCAGGAAATATTTGGTAACTAATTCAATATAGTACTATAGTTTGCAGTATGTGTTGAGGTATTCACCACATGAGCTAATTAAAAATATGGCATATCAAATACTTAAGATCTGTCAAGAGAACACAGCCATTCTTGAGACTGCATCAGGTAAAGTCATTGACAAGTTTAATGGAATCTTCTTTCATGGTTGAAAAGTCAGGAAAAAAATTCTAGTGTCCTCACAAATTTGTCAAGGCTGTTGCTGTTTTCTATACCATTGGTGTAGGAAGGGGGTGGAGGGGCGGGGACTGGACAACCCCCCCCTCCCCCACCCCCATAATATTGGGGCACAATCTAACGAGGTGATTTCTCACATGAACACTTTCAACCACACAAAAATCCCTTGGAGCCACCCCCCCTCCCCCCCATACTGAAATATCTTCCCACACAACTGTATGCTGTTACACTGGCACTAGAATTGCATGGTAGCTAGAGAGTTTACAGTCTGAGGTTTAGGCTCTTATGATGATTAAAGACAATTATACCGATTCATTGGACAGTAAGCCAAATATTTATATAGAACTCAGAGACCAGAAAGACAACTTCAGGTGAAATGTTGATTGAGATATGGCAATGCAATGTTAACAAAATTGGGGAGGAAGAAATGTAATAGGTTCATATCCTTCAAATGTTTAGCATAGTGATGTAAGAGATCATAGCAATATAAGAATTGATATCCATTGTCAGCTGCGAGGCTGGGCCATGCACGGACAATTGAATTTGTGTACAAATAAACTGCTGGCACGTTAGCTGATTTATTTATTTAGTGCTTGTCTTCTTACCTTTTCCAGGGCTGTGAACTATAAGTGATATGTATAGGCTAATTGTGATACTCACACTTGCCCAATGGAAGTTGCCTGGCATTAGTGAGCCATATACAATCTTATGAAACTGCTCTACATATATAATGCTGAAAGGGACAGTTTATGTAATATTTAGTTAGATAAGATGACATGTGCGTGCTACTTTCACAATAACATAGTGTTTATTGCTAAATTCCAATTTTCAATTTCCTCATCAGTAATAAAGGTTATATCATTGAATGCAAGAAGCTCCTTGTAAACAATTGCAGAGCATTGCCAGTAATAAACTATACAAATTACTAATGATTCTTCATTTCCTAATACAGAGCTCAATAAAAATGTTAATACAAAACCTGACAAGGTTAACAAATGTGTCCATTGACATTTTTGTGATCAATGATGTTGTGATATCGCAAAATTTAAAACCGCTTAGTTCATTAAATAATCATTCACATGACGAGGTTATTGTGGAGACTGCTCTGACACTAAGCATTCTATTCACAGCTATTTTAAGTCAGCATGATGAATGAAACAGTGTGCACTCTGATACAATGCAGCGTCAATGGCTGGCCATCTACTTTTTCAGTTTCTATCAAGTAAGATTATATTTAAGCAGTGAGTTTTTAATGCCAAATGACAATACTGCCTAAGGCACTATAGACTCCGAAAATTTCTGTTATAATTTTGATAGCATTAGTTGTTTTCAAGTTTGCAATGTATGAGAGTAAATACATGAATACTGCATGTACTATAAGCATACTACTCTTTTTGCTGCCTTCACTATACTCCCGGGAAATATTTTGCTCAGGAATTTTTGAAAGTGATTCAATGTACAACCATTGCCGTGGCAATGAGCTATGCCCTATCCCAAACTCTACCTTCTGTTTTCCAGCGATCAACAATGAAGATGATGTTGACTCCATTGTGGCTTGGTACTCTGACTCTTCTAAGGTCATTAAGTCCGGCAGAGGAGATCACAATGCATCCCTGTTCTATGGAAGTTGGTCATACTCTGGTGCGTATGGAAATTCAAACATGACCTATGGGCCTGGGGCATACACTTTGACCTTATTGTATGCAAAATCGATAACAAAGTGGAAGAGGATAGCCCTAATTACTCACTCGTCGGACTTTTTCAGACTGACGTCAGAACACTTAGTCCACTATTTGGATTCCAATTCCAGTCCACGTGTACTTCAATTCCCTGAGCAGTCAGTGGATCGAATTTTGAGGACTATACAGTATCTGAAGTATAGAATCGTTATAGTAATATTGCCACAGCATTATTTGAACCAAATATTGTGCAAGAGGTTGCTGTTGGAATTGGAATGGCCAGCTTACGCTTGGCTAGTCATAGACCTAAATGAGGGAACTCCTGTGCAGCAAGCATGCATGAAAATGGCTATCGTGTTTAGTCACATTGAAACCAATGCCATTGCAAGCAATATCGAATGCAGTAAACTTGAGACATTTTCAAAAAATTCCTCAGCATCACCTAAATCCTGCCGTTTGTATTTCATCGAATATGATACAATAGTGATTCACCTGTGGATGAGTAATCCAGTGTGTATTTCTAACTACAGTGCCTCCCTAGGCTTCAGCTATTTTTTTCTTGACAAAATCCCTGATGACAGCATAACTGTCGAATCATCCCTGGCGTGGTTTGTTACATTCAGCTTGCTCCACTGCCTATCTTCATCACTCTGAGTGTCACACTAGTGGCTTATTTGTTTTACAGAAAGAAGCCTGCAATAAAGGCCACCAGTGTTACTTTGAATATCATGACATTTATTAACTGCTATCTGTTGCTGGTTTATCTGGTTGCCCACAACGTGGATACTTACCCTGGATATGCCAGGGTAAGTCTACCAGTGAGAAACTTCGTGTGCCAGATAAGGCTGTACTTCTATGGCGCGAGTATACCCTCCGTTGTTATTTTGTCCGTAATACTCGTGCGTTTAATTCGAGTGCACCGTCTTTTTCATTCCCACAAGGTATTGAAGAAGAAATGGGAGTGTCATAACCTTACCTTAGCAGCTTACGTGGCACTTTTAACTCTTCCTATGGTTTTACTTTGTGTATTGCAAACATTTTTAAATGATTTTGAAAGCATTGAGGTGATTACTCCACTCAACAAATATTTCATAGTGTGCCGGGGGACAATGGATTTCCAGTGGGGCATCGGCCATTTTACGTACATAGGTGTTCTCTCCAGTTTACTTGTCGTAATATCCATTAAAACTCGAACTATTAGACTGAAAAACTTCAAAGAAACTAAACAAGTGATCACTCTGATGGTTTGCATGGCGTTCACTCTTGCCATATCAGGGGTCCCTCATTTTATTTTATTGAATCTCGAAATAAACCGCTATTTTGACATTGGATTAATACAAATTGCTCATACGGCATTTATTTTTGAATGTGTAGTAATTCTGTTCGTTGTCAAACTCTTCATAATATTCAAGAAATCACTTCATTGATGTGACAAAACGAGTGCATTATTCATTGATGTGGCAATTTTTGAATTATTAAAGTGGTTAGATATTAAGATAGCACACTCATATATCATTTTTGTGGTAATAAAATTTTGCTTTTTATATAAAGAGCACAAGGTTACTTCAAGTGGACTATAGGAAGAGTAAATGCTGATTATTAAAGTTCTCAATTTATTATGAAAACTGAAAAGAATTGCCACCATTGGCCGATAAAATGCCGTAATAATTAATAATTAGCTATTCAGCCAAACAATGATGACCCAATCACATAAGACTTAACTGAACTAATATGTGTAGCTAGAAACACATGCATAGTCCAATAACAGCCCCGTTAGCAATACTTTTTTTTAAGACAAAATGACCGATATCGAGAAATTGGCGTCAGAAGGACTCTTTCAGCAAGCATAACAACAAAATATACATTCGGTAGTAGCAGATATTGCCTCGTCTCTCAGCGAGACATGGGATGCTGCCTTTGCCGGACAGGATACGTTCGAAAAGTTATGGAGAATCGAGAAATAACTGTAAAAGCTGAAGTAGAAGACATAGTGATACTGCGCAGGAAAAAATTCAAGGCCGCCACTACCTGCGGTACGGGAGTAATGTACGTAAGAAACGGGAACTTTTACTATAAATCAGGATGTGACAAATGCTGCGGTTGCGACTCATTCAGCAAAAAATATGGGCTTTCTAACATACTCAAAGTATTAGTAATAGGGGATGAAACTATACCATTGTCTTGGGATAAAAACTATCCGTCGATGACTGTTCCATTAGGACTGGTAATTACTATGAAAAACGACGAAAAAATAGTAGCAGTCGTGAATGATGCTTCCAAATTTGGTTCCAAACTGAGGGAAGCTTGTGGATTATCAGCATAACTTAGCAATATCTATGGGCAAGAAAATACAGAGCTTAAAAATATACAACATTAAAATTTGTTGATGCTTTAAATTCTTATTTTATTTAATTTTTTTAAATTTATTTTGCTTCTGTGGTTAAATCTGAAGTTAAAGTATTGCAAACAACTGAAGAACAAAGGTCATTGAGTGAATGTAGTCCATAGCAAGAAAATACATGCACAATAAACACTCTTTGGAATACAACAGGATATAATGTGGTTAGATTGTAGTTAAGATGAGTGATAAATGCATATAATTATTTTCAATTTTATTGTCATATCAAAGTGTATTAAATCATCTTACAGAAGTTTAAAGTATTAGTACTCATCTCTGTCGCTTCAAATTTGCTTTTTAAATCAATGACAAACAGTTTAGGCTAAATGATCACAAACGTCATCATTATGCATGCAACAAACACTATTATTGCCGATATAGTGGAGCCCAATGAGAGGGCTTTACTTAATCTCACTTCACATTCCCCCGGAGGAGTCACTACACATGATGACCAGAGCTCATTGCTCGTAATGGTGCGAAACGAGGCCAGCGTGGTACTAGTGTCGACTCGGAATGAAGCATTGACAGAGTTAATGCAGCAACCCAGGTTGTCGTTGAGTCCTGTAATTTGAGTCCGGCACACACTGGAGCAGTTGGATGCTGAGGGGCAAGCTATGACGGCAGATGCAAGAGAGGTGGCTGTAGTGCTCTCTGATATCTGCAAGGAACAGTATCGTCCATTTCTAAAGCTGCATTCACCTTCTAAAGAAGTGGCAAACGCATTGCAGTTAGCTGATCTCAATGCAACTTGCAAAGGTGGAATGTTGTTTCTTGAGCAACGTGATTGTATGAGGAGTGCTCGAACATCCTCAAGTGTGCATGATGCCGAGGAAGATGAGGAAGGTATGATCAAAGATGAAGCAGGACATGCAGATGGCACATCTATCTGACAAACGTTGAAACTCTGGGAGAATAGTCCATTTATGTTTGTATTAGACACAACACAGCATCCAATACTACTCAGAAGACTCGTCAGATTGGAACGACATTCTGTAGAGCATGAAGAGCTACAAACTCGAGGAATCAATAAGATTGAATCAATGCTGTTTGACAGTAGAGATCCGCAGTAGTCTCCAGTGCTGGGATTCTGCCGGCAAAGTCCCTCTACAGCCGAGATGAAAACAGAGCTGGTAGTACCACACTGGCTTAGCTCATTCAATATGTCTTGAATGTAATTGGTGGTGGAGCATTGACTCCTCAAAAAAACATTCGAACATCGGCTGGTTTCTGACTCTTCAACTTCCCTCGGGATCCTAGCAATCTCTATCATGGCCTTGTCTGGCGTAAAAGCTGCATTGCTGTATTGAATAAAGGTTATCAACAAAATGGCTGCAGTGGCAACTGTAGGCATTTCTGTTTCTATCCAAAAGGTGATGTTCTCGAAGGGTGCGGCCGGTGCGGCTTTGGCCGCGCACCACTTTTTTTTTCAACTCTAATTTATTATTCAGCGCATGCGCAGAAACACTTTGGATTACAATGACGACTTGTAAGGTAAGGGTCGGCTACACCGGTGCCGCCACGCGCACGCGCAAGACCAGTACCACCGTGTAGATAGTGGCTTCGAAGCTGAGTACTCTACCGCGGAGGTTCCTGAGAAACCATACCAGCCAAAGGATTATAATTTTCCTAAAAGAGTATTTGGAAAAAAAGGAGATACTTCCAGAGCATTTCAATCGCACTGGTTTAAAATTTGGACATTCTTACACTACGATGAGGCGAAGGATGTTGTCTTCTGTCATACTTGCATGGTTGCAGCAAAAAGAAAAATGTTATCTACCAACAATTTAGATCCAGCTTTTGTAAGTTGTAGTATTAACAATAACTGTTACGGCTTGTTTAACCTGTGCTTTTTTTCTTTTTAAAACTAAATTTTAACTACTAAATTTTTTTTTAGATAAGTCGTGGTTACTGTAATTGGAAAGATGGAACAAGGCGTTTCAAAAACCACATGGGCAGTGCTTGCCATCGTGAAGCCGTTCAAATGATGACTACAATTCCAGCTACTACTGGAAATATAGGAGCAATGCTATCTAAGGAGTCAGAAATTCATAAAAGGAATGCATCTGCAGCTCTCCTTGAAATATTTTCCACAGTAAGGGTATTGTGTCGACAAGGGTTACCGTTACGAGGTGACAAAGGAGAAAGTGACAGCAATTTACATCAATTGTTGCAAGAGAAGGCACAAACCAATACAAATTTAGCGCAATGGCTAAAAAGGAAAGAAAATGTACATACCAGTGCAGATATTCAAAATCAGATGATTAAGATTATGGGAATAAATATAATGCGTAAAATAGCTACAGATATTCATGCTTCATTACAATAATGGCTGATGAAACGGCAGATACTTCCAATGTTGAGCAAGTTTCTATTTTATACGTTATATAACTGATGAGCTTGAAGTTCATGAGGATTTTTGGGGTTTATATTCTGTTCCATCTATTGATGCTGCAATGCTAATCTCAGCAATAAAAGATGTTTTTTTGAGGATGAATATTAGTTTGACAAATTACGAGGGCAATGTTATGATGGGGCAAGTGCTATGAGTGGGAGTAAGAATGGTGTTGCCAAGTGCATTAGTGACATTGAACCAAGAGCACTATTCACCCATTGCTATGGCCATGCTTTAAATCTGGCAGCAAGTCAACTGTGAAATAATCGAAGATTGTAAAGGATGCACTCAACTTAACACAGGAGATAGCTAAGCTAATTAAGTATTCACCACGAAGAGAGGGTATTTTTAAGAATCTCTCGATGATACAAGTGGTATGCGAGTGCTATGTCCTACACGCTGGACTGTCAGAGTGGATGCTCTTGCAAGCATAACAAATAATTTCAAAGCTTTAATGCTTACATGGGAAGAGACAGCTAAAGTTGTAAAGGATACTGATACAAAATGCAGGATTTATGGAGTTTCAAAGATAATGAATTCTTTTGATTATATTTTTGGTAATATTCTTGGTGAGATGTTGCTTAAACATTCAGATAACCTAAGTAGTACCCTACAACACAAATCTCTTCCTGCTGCTGAAGGACAAAAAATTGCTCACATGACTTTAGAAGTTATTAAGAGACTTAAATGAAGAGAGTTTTGATCTTTTCTGGATGAAGGTAGAAAAATTTAGTGAGGAAAATGGCATTGAAAAGCCATCTTTACCTCGTAGACGTAAACGTCCCATGCGATTTGATGATGGCGAATCAGAAGATCATTTTCATTCTGAAATTAAATCATTTTACCGGCAATCATACTATGAAGCTGTAGACTTGCTTATTTCTTGTATTGAAGACAGATTTCAACAGCCAGGGTATGAAAAGTATAAGCGTCTGGAATCGTTACTTCTTAAAGCATGTGCTTCAGTGGATACAGAAGAGGAAGTTGCAGAAATTTGCCAGTTCTACAAAGATGATTTTAATCATAGTATTCTTCAGACTCAGCTTCAAGTTTTCCATACTCATTTTAGTTCAACCCAAACCGACAATCATCCTCAAAAAATTGACATTTTTGACATAAAAAAATACTTTTTGTCCCTCTCTCCTGGCCAACTGTCACATATGTCGCAAGTCTATGGTCTGCTGCAGTTAATCTTGGTGATGCCAGCTATGAATGCATCCTCCGAAAGATCTTTTAGTGCTTTGAGACCCATAAAGACGTATTTAAGATCTACTATGAAGCA